>Ga0163162_10000011_pt1 | contig 299877 bp, 254 predicted proteins | sample S55metaG_FD_115310 | JGI IMG/M metagenome (GOLD analysis project Ga0163162, IMG submission 115310) | Switchgrass rhizosphere microbial communities from Kellogg Biological Station, Michigan, USA - S5-5 metaG | ecosystem: Host-associated > Plants > Roots > Rhizosphere > Soil | place: USA... | reverse complement strand
TGGCACTGTTTCACAAATGGAAAGCATTTAAATTAATGCTTCTCAAAAGCTAAATTTTTATAAGCTTTTATTTGCTTTTTAAGACAGTACCTTTTCAGGGCTCCGCTTCGCTCCGGTACCGATTAAAACCTGTGAAACAAGCAAGCATACCGTGATTAAATAAAAACAGATGCTTAATCGGTACTGAACCCTTACAATCCCTAACGCGGATTTATGGTAATTTTGGAATTTTATGCAACGCCCCATGTTCCTAAACCTGATAAAGCGTAAAGCCCACAGCGTAGCGAGGACTTGCAGCGATAGCAGGACTAAGCCCGCCATTGAAGCAGAACCATACATTTCCAAAACCTTCGTGTCAGCATAATTTATTCTATAAAGGTTTGAAATCCTTAGTTCTAAAGACAGGATTACAAATCCTGCCTAACGGAGTATCTTTCTTTTGTTACAGACCTCGCAGGTTTTAAAAACCTGCGAGGTCTGTATGGTAACTTATTGAATAGTTACTTTTTGCTTTTCTACATTCCAGCCATATACCTCTACCGCCAAATTACTTTGTTTACCGGTATATTCTACCGTAACCGTTTTACTTTCGCCAGGCAAAATACTCACATAATTATCATCATAAAATGCCGGCAATATACGCTCGTTGCTGTTGCTGTTTATTAACGCAACACGGTTAAAAAACGCAACAGGGTTTCCGGCGGCATTGCTTAAGGTTACGGCTACTTTACCATTTTTCTGATCAGCAGCTTCAACTTTTAAAGGTGCCTTTTTGATGTTTTTCAGGCCTGAATATTCGCCATCTTTTCCGGCCAGCCAATAGATATTCTCGCTTAAAATATTTTGCTTCTGATCTAAAATCCTCAACGAAACAAATACACCTTCTTTTTTATCCATCTTGGTTAAGAACTCGTTCATAGGAAAAAACCTTCTCACTGAAGATGGACCAACCGAATTGAAGGCTTGAGCGTAGAAGTAATCTTTCCCATCCATATCATAAGCTTTAGCCTGTACCATCAGGTTGTTTTTGGTGGTAAATCCATTGTTTACAATGGTAACCATGCTATCTAAAGGATTCATCATCACGTGCAACGGTTCACTACCTTTCCTCAAGCCATATAAACAAGCATTGGGATCAAGGTAATAATCGTACATCTGCCCACGCATGGCCGTCCAGGGGTTTTGTGTTTTCCAGATGATAGACCCCGTGTACCAATCCCACATTTTGTTAGAGAAACCTTCCATCAAAGCCCGGTACTGATCATAATTGGTCAGTTGAGCCTTCATTGCAAAATCTTCCGCACTTTTTGGCTTACCATATGGATTCAGGTATTGCTCGTAAGAGATATATTTGTGATAGTCCCATACCGAATCGGGCTTGGCCTTGTATTGCGGTGCAACCAGGTTTTCTTTCGGAATAAAACGAAGTAAGGAAACGTAATCACCTACCCCTACTGAGCCCACTTCAGAATTGTAAGGAAATGTTCTGGTACCCCAAAATGTTTTAATGTCCTGAATACCATAAGGTCCATCGCCGTTACCGCCGATTGAATTGAACGACATTTCGTCGCTGTTAGAGAAATCGAAAAGTTTTCTGGTGCCATCCAAACGCGGAAGGATGTCATTTTTTAGAGGCTCCAGAATATCTTCAGGTGGGGTAATTTCGTTCCCACCGCACCAAAAAGCCAGCGAAGCATGGTTTCTGATCATTTTGATCTGATCTTCAATAGCAATTAAAGTAAGGTTATGGTCATCAGGATAATTTCTGCGTGTCCATTGGTCTTCTTTCTTCATCGGGTCTACCCAACGGCCATTACAATCGCCACTAAACCAAAAATCCTGAAAAACAAGCAAGCCATATTTATCACAGGCATTGTAAAACTCAGGTCTTTCCAGAATTGCGCCACCCCAGATCCTGATCAGATTGAGGTTCATATCTTTATGGTAACGGATCTCTGCATCATAGCGGGCATCGCTAAAACGGAGCATTGCATCACTGATAATCCAGTTACCGCCTTTAATAAAAATCTTTTGTCCGTTTACAAAAGCGCCCATACTCCTGGTATGTTCATTCCAGATGTTGTCAATCTGGCGGACACCTATTTTAAGCTGCTCCTGATCTAATACCTGATTGGCCGCTACAAATTCGATTTTCACATCATATAGATTTTGCGCACCATAACCGCTTGGCCACCATAATTTTGGGTTCTCAAGCTGTAAATCAGGAAATTTAACTGTAGTAGTTTTATTTGCCGCAATGGTGGCTGATTGTTTAATCCACTTGCCGGCAATCTGATATTGTAAAATACCTGAAACAGGCTGATTGGTTGGATTTTCTACCTCGACCGAAACTTTAACTGTAGCTGGGTTCTGCTTACCTTCTGGCAAACGTTTGCCCGGCACCAAAGTAATTACATGCGGATTTAGAATATTGATGCTTTTGGTTTTCTCAATGGTTACTTTATCCCAGATACCCGTATTACGGTCGCGCGTAGGCTGGATCCAGTCCCAACCTGCAGTATATTGAGTGGTCAAACCTTTGGCAATCGTTCCATCGCCACCCTGGCCACCATTAGGATTACCTGGAAAATCTGGCGGATAAACAATTACAGCCAATCTGTTTTTTCCATTGGCAGATAATAGTTTGGTGATGTTATATTGCGCCCTTAGGTGCATACCTACCTGAGTTTTCGGATTAACTTTTTTTCCGTTTAAATAAATTTCGGCTTTATAGTTTATTCCCCTAAACTGTAGCCAAACCTGTTCGTTACCTGTAGCACGTTCTTCAAAATCTTTTACAAACCAATAGGTATAGTAATCATTCCCTGTTTTATATACATCAGGAATCTTTTCATTATTCATCCCATAAAATGGATCGGGAACTTTTTTATTGTTCAGCAAAGTAGTTAAAACCGTCCCTGGAACTGTTGCAGGCATCCAGCTGTTAAGCGAAAAACCAGTTTTAGAAATCTCTGAGCCATTAGCTTGCGCATCTTTAATATTGGTACAAACCCAGCCCGAGTTTAACTCGTATCGCTGCTGTGCATTTACAAGGAAGGCAGAACAGCACAAAAGAAGTAGAAATATTTTCTTCATTTATTTGAGATCTTTTAGTTGATAATTATTGTTGTGGCTAATTTTAAATGCAAAAGTCGGTTAAACTTATCCCGACTTTTGTAATTGTTTAGCATTATTTTAAGGATACCGGCCTGTCTTCAGGTTTTACACCCCAGCTTGCCGATGGTTTATCGCCCATGTAAATCTGCATATTTCCACCAGTAGTGATGGTTTTATGTAAAATATACGATTTGGTGTACGGTTTGCCGTTCAATACAATTTTCTGGATGTATTTATTCTCCGCACTATTATTTACAGCTTTAATATTGAATTTCTTGTTCCCCGCCAGCGAAATGCTAGCACTGTTAATTAAAGGTGTACCGAAAACATAAGCACCATTTGCCGGATTTACCGGATAAAAACCCATTGCCGTAAAAATATACCAGGCACTCATTTGGCCAACATCCTCATTACCACACAAACCATCAGGCTTAGATGAATAAAAATCTTTGTCGATTTTACGGATCAGATCGGCAGTTTTCCAGGGCTGACCAGCATAAGTATACAAATAGGTAATATGGTGATTAGGCTCATTTCCCTGTGCGTAATTTCCAATTAAGCCACTAATATCTGGTGAACCGTTGGTTCCTAAATCTAAAGGCAGGGTAAATAGCGAATCGAGCTTATTGGTGAAAGGTTTATCGCCACCGAAAAGTTTAATCAATCCTTCTACATCCTGAGGCACTAACCAGGTATATTGCCATGCATTCCCTTCTACGTAGTCATCTTCACGGTGTTTAGACGAAAATGGATCGAAAGGACTTCTCCAGTTTCCATTGGCAAGTTTACCCCGCATAAACTGAACACTCGCATCGAAGTACAAACTATAGCTTTTGGATCTTTTGCTAAAGTAAGTATAATCGGCTGTTTTGTTCAACGCCTTGGCCATTTGCGCAATACAATAATCGTCAATGGCATACTCCAAAGCTTTCCCTACTGATTCATTAACCTTATCCGCAGGAATATATTTTAATTGCTGGATGTAATCAATACCATCTGTTTTCTGCATGGCCGATTGTTTTATTGCTTCGTAAGCCAGGTTTACATCGAAGCCACGGTATCCTTTTAAATAGGCGTCTACAATAACCGGAACAGCGTGGTAGCCCACCATGGTATTGGTTTCATTACCCATTAAATGCCAAACTGGCAATTTACCCTGTTGTTTGTAAATGGCCAACATGGTATTTACCACATCACTTACTTTATCTGGGTGGAGAATGGTGAACAATGGGTTTGCTGCACGATAAGTATCCCAAAGTGAAAAAGTAGTTAAATTATTGAAATTGGCCTTTTTATACACCTTTTTATCGGTTCCAAGATAATCTTTATTTACATCGTTAAATAAAGAGGGTGCAATCATGGTGTGGTATAAAGCCGTGTAAAAAACCTTTTTGGTAACGGTAGAAGCTGCAATTTTAACTTTTGATAGTTCTTTCTCCCATTTTGCATCAGCACTTTTAACCGTCGATGCAAAATCCCATCCTGGCAATTCTGTTTTGAGGTTTAAAATGGCATTTTCGATACTTACAGGAGATAGCGCTACTTTAATCTGCAGTTTGTTGTTATTAATGGTATTAAAACTAACCGCCGCCTTAAGTTTTTTACCGGATAACGTTGTGCTGCTTTTAACAACGGTACTATCGTAAAGTGCAATGCTTTTAAGCGGTTGCGAAAGTTTAATTACAAAATATAATCTTTGATCGTTGGCCCAGCCTGTCGAATTACGATGCCCCACCAGTGTTGTGGCATCTAACTGCTTAATTGAAGCAGATACTGGCGCATCCCAACCAATACCTTCAATTAAATCGATAATAAGATGCGGATTTTCAGCACCTTTTTTAAAAGTGTATTGATGAAAACCAACCCTTTCAGTAGCGGTTAGCTCAGCTTTAATACTGTACTTATCTAACCATACACTGTAAAAACCAGCTTTTGCAATTTCATTCTGATGAGAAAATTTAGAAAGATAACCATCCTGATCGTCGGCCTTTTTACCTTTTTCGATCAGCAATTTACCGGTTGCAGGCATAATGGAAATATCGCCTAAGTCGCCAATACCAGTACCACTTAAATGAGTATGCGCAAAACCAGTAATGGTATTACTTGCATAATTGTAACCACTGCACCAGTCCCATCCTTCAAAAATATTATTGGGCCCAAGTTGTACAGCCCCAAAGGGAACATTGGCACCTACAAAAACGTGACCGTGTTTTGCTGATCCAATGAGTGGATCTACATATTGGGTAAGTTTGGGATTCTGCTGCGCAGCTGCATTAAGAGAGAATAGAGAGGCGGTTAGAAATAGAATGGAAGAGATTTTCTTGAACTGCATGTGTGCTTATAATTTCCTACAATAGATTTAAAAATCTAAAAGTAAAACGTTTTACGTTTATTTTCTTATAAAGGGGGAAAGAATTGTGCTAAAATTAAGTAAAAGCATTGAAATTAGTCATTTATTGAAGGACTTGGCTGTTAATTATAACGATTTTAATGGCAAAAGTGATTGGTTTTAAATAAATAGTTGTGTTTTAATATATAAGGAAATAAGGGCATTTAAGCTTATGTAAACTTAAATGCTTATATATTAAAACTTGATAAAAAAAGATCCTTCACTGCGTTCAGGATGACAGCATATATATACGTTCTTTCTTACCCTACTTCCAAAACAATCACCTGATCGGGTTCTGCGTTATTTAAAGTCATATTAATGCTTAATTTTGATTTTTTAAAGGTATAGTTTACCGGGCTTTTATCTTTTAGTAAATAGGCCTTTTTAATTTTCTTTACCGGAACGTTTTCCAGCTCAAGAGATGCTGATTTTCCGTCAACAATATGGATATAAATTTTATTGCCATTATGCGTAATGCTTCCCCAGGCTTGTGGTTTAATAAAACCTGCCTTTGTACCGTAAATACTTTCGCCGTAAATTTTAAGCCAATCGCCCAACCCCGCCAAACGATCTTGAAACTCCGGCTGAATTTTACCACTCGGCATCGGACCAATGTTCAGTAAAAGATTGGAACCCAAACTTGCTGCTTTAACCAACATATGAACCAGTTCTTTATTTGATTTGTAATAGGTATCGCTCAAATTATATCCCCAAGAATTTGAAATGGTTTCGCAGGTTTCTAATGGGAGCTTATCTGATGCTTTCTGAAAACTTAAACCTGATTTATTTTCTCCAGGAAGATCGCGCTCAAACATCTGGAAATCTTCGCCTGCAAATGGTGTTAAGTGGTGGTTATTACCAATCATGCACTGTGGCTGAAGTTTGTGGATTAAGCCATAAATTTCGTTGTATTTCCAATCAATCCGCGAGGTTCTGTCCTTTGATCCTTCGGGTTCGGTCTGGTCCCAATGCCCATCAAACCAGATTCCGCCAATTTCACCGTAATTGGTCAATAACTCGGTCAATTGATTTTTCATAAACTGCAAATAACTGGCATAATCGCCTTTACCTGTCCGACCAGAATACTGCCCTGTACGACCGGTTTCATGCGGATAATCCTCCCGTCGCCAATCCAGCAACGAGTAATATAAATATAACTGTATACCCTGTTTATGGCATTCATCAGCCATCATTTTTACAATATCCTTTTTATATGGGGTATTCATGATGTTAAAATCAGAATATTTCGTATCCCACATACTAAAGCCATCATGGTGCCTGGTAATGAGTGTGATATATTTCATTCCGGCATTTTTTGCCATACTCACCCATTGTTCGGCATTAAACTCAACAGGGTTAAAAAAATCTTTAAGGTTGGTATAATTATGAACCGTAAGCTTTCTTTCATTCATTACCCATTCACCGCTTCCTGGTATACTAAAAGGTCCCCAGTGGATAAATAACCCAAACCGGGCATTATTAAACCATGCTCTTTGTTTTAAATTAGCCGCTGTAGGTGTGTAATCCTGCGCCTTTAACTGTAAAGCAATTAATAGGACAAGGCCTATTAAGGTCAATTTCTTCATAAGGTTGAGTGTATGTTGTTTGGGTTTAATCTATTGATGCAGTAGCTTTTGTTGGTTTTCCAATTACCTTATAATTCCCATCTCCTTTTAAAATAGCCAGCATTTGCGATTGATTGGCAAAAATATTTTTCGCCGCAGCCAATTCTTTATCGTATTGAAAGCTCTGCTCAATCCTTCCTTTTTCGTAAAAATAACGGCTCACAATCTGTGTTTCTAAAACTCTTTTAATTTCTGCCTTATGGCTAACCAGGTCGGTTTTTTTAGACGAAGTAAGTTTATATTTAAGATTTTCGAGATCGGTTTTTACCTCTGCTGATTTATTTTCCTTTTCAGCCTCTGCACGCAGATCAGAAAGTAACCTTTCGGTACGGCTTTGATAGGACAGGTCTTTATCGGCAAGGCTACTAGAAAAAGTGGCATAATCTGCATCAGATAACTGGAAGGTTTTGGCCGAAGCTAATGTTGCCTTTTCTTTTCTGTACTGATTTGCATAATTAAAGAAAAGGCTCTTATTGATCATCGAAATGGTAATCGGGCTTAACTTGGCTGCATCTATTACAATATCGGGATAAACGCCGTTGCCGCTGTATACATTTCTGCCCGCCCTGGTTGGATACATCACCATCGTAGAATCGGCAAAACGCTCAGCTACACCATCGGCATTTTTATGTGCATAATCCAATTTCTGGATGCACCTGCCCGAAGGGGTATAATATTTGGCAACGGTTACTTTAACGAGGCTATTATAAGGCAGGTTGAAGGTTTGCTGAACCAAGCCTTTACCGTAACTCCGTTGACCAATTACAATGGCACGGTCTAAATCCTGCAGAGAACCAGCAACAATTTCTGAGGCTGAAGCCGAATTACCATTCACGAGTACCACCAATGGTACTGAAGTAGAAACTGGGGTTAAAAGTGTTTTGTAAGCAATGGTTTTCTCCGCATTTTTCCCTTTTTGGGTTACAATAAGCTGATCTTTATCTACAAAGAGGTTCACAATTTTAACTGCTTCCTGCAAAATACCACCGCCATTGTTCCTTAAGTCTAAAACTACACCTTTTGGATTTTCTTTTTGTATGGCTAACAAGGCGTCTTTAACCTCCTGTCCGGAATTTTCTAAAAACTTATCGAGTTTGATATAACCGATCCCATCGCCCACCATTCCTGAATAAGAAACATTAGGCTGTTTTATTTCCTCCCGAACCAATTTTTTGGCCATTTCCTTACCATCTCTAACCATTAGCAATTCTACCGCTGTTCCTTTAGGCCCTCGCAGCAACTGACTAATTTCCTGACGGTTTTTTCCTTTTACCGCAATTCCGTTAATGCTCACCACCTGATCTCCAGCTTTAAGCTCGCTTTTATTTGCCGGATAACCTTCACTCACATCGTTAATAAACAGCTTTCCATCAATAAAAACAGTGCTGGCACCAATACCGCCATATTGTGTACTGACATATTTTAGTTTATAATCTTCAATTTCAGATTCGGGAACATATTCGGTATAAGGATCTAAACTATCCAACATGGCGTCGATACCGGTTTTCATCAATTGGGGGGCATTGGTATCATCAACGTAGTTGATATTGATTTCTTTATAGAGCGAAGCAAAAATATCGAGGTTTTTAGATACCAGGAATAAATCTTCTTTAAATGAAAAAGACAAAACAGCCACCCCTAAACCTGCTGCTAAAAGACCATATTTTAGTTTCTTCATTCCCCTTTTATTTTAATTTCAATGTTGTAGATAAATAGATTATCGCCTTTTTGAAAGATTATTTAGTAATTGTATACAATGTAAATGTACAAAAAGCGGTAAATATAAAAAATGAACGATCGGGGGTGATGCGTAAATTGAGCGTTACGCAACAGGCTATTTAAATGCCAGCTTTAAGGCCAGGCAGTATATTATTATTTATGCCGGGAAAACAACCAGGCTGGTATTTGAGGTGCAAGCAATAATGGGATTGGAATCTGGTTATGATCTAACTTATTATAAGTGGTAAACAATAGATTACGATTGCCTTTTAAGGCATGATATAAATGCTCGCTCCCCTCGTAAGGATTCTCATGATCCTGCCTGCCATGAATTAACCAAATAGGTTTTTGACTGATTGCTTTTATATTAACAAAATCGGGAACCGCAGCAATAGAAACCATGGCGGCAAAGGTTTCCGGAGCAATATTCATTAGGTTTTGTGCCGTAGATGCACCCATAGAATAACCGACCAAATAAATGCGATTGGTATCTATCTGCAGATACTTTCTTTTTACCTCACGGATCAAATCCAATAATAAATGAACATCTTCAGCCGGTTTCGAGATTAAACAATTTCTTACTGAATCGGGATAATAATTTGATGAACGTGTTTGAAACTGTGGTGCAATAACGAATGCCTGGTATTTCTGGCGTATATCTGGCCGTAGCCAGATCCTGGCTAATGGTTCTAATTGCCTTTCATTGTCTGTGCCTATCCGTGTTGAGTTATGAAATGTAATAACTAGGGGATATTTATTCTGATTGCCGTTCGCAGCTGGCAATAGCAATCTATAATTAATCGATTGGTCTCCTTTACTGAAAGTTTGCTTCAGATATTCACTGGCAGATAACTCATTTAACTCTTTTCTTGTCTGCGCAGAAGTTAAACTATCTGTGAAAATATCATTAAATACCTGTTTTTGTGCCGTTGCTGTAAACGCAACTAACCAAAACAGGAATGCTAATATAAAAAAGTTACGTTGCATAGCAGGGGGCAAAATACATGAAGAGATTTTATGTATTTAAATGCCTAAAGAAAGCTTAAACAAAAATTTTGTGCTTAAAAAAATGAAAATCTTAAAGCCTGTTTCCTTTAGTATCGGCAAGTGCTTTTTGGATCGTAAATTCGATGTAGGTACGGTCGCGTTTTACCAAACGCATTAAATCTTCAACCAATTGATCTTCTTTGCCGGGCGTAAATTCTAAAGGCTCGTTCGCCAGATCGCGGTATTTCCTTAAAAACTTGGTTTTAACTTTAAATGCGGTTTCAGAAGTAAGTTGAAAATTAGCCATGGCATATTTTATTTGATGCAAAAGTAAAAAATATTTGTTGAGGTTGATGCCTTTTTATGTGATGTGATAAAAAAAGTGGAGATTCGCGATTATGAAGTGCACGATAATTGTGTTAAAACTGCGTTATAAAACTTAATCAGTTCAAAACCCATATGGTGTAAATTTTTAATGAAACCAGAATCTGCAAAAATGACTCAAAACGAGATTTTAGCAATTTATGGAATCACTAACTTAAAAAGCGAATTAAACAACATGAAAAAAATCATCTTCTCCATTGTTTTCCTAACCTTGGGTTGGGCAACATCAAAGGCACAAACTTTTAACCTGGGGGTTAAAGCAGGTGTAAACTTGTCTAAGTTAAACGCAGATTTTGCAAGTGAGGAAAACCGTTTAGGCTATCAGATTGGTGCATGGGCACGTATTGGCGGCGCTAGTTTATATGTTCAGCCAGAGGCTTACATTGGCAGCAAAGGAAATAAATTTATCAGCATTCAACAGGATAATGGCAATGAAGTATCTGCTGAAGGAAAAGTAAGGTTCACCACTTTGGATGTTCCTGTTTTAGTGGGAACAAAATTTGGTGCTAAAAATTTAAACTTCCGCTTAATGGCCGGTCCGGTTATTTCATTTATTCTGGATGAAAATTCTTCTTTTAGCTCTGCTTATCAACAAGCTACCGATTTCGATAACTACAAAAACCAGGCGCTAGGCCTACAGGCTGGTGCAGGTGTAGATGTGGGTAACATTTCGGTTGATTTACGCTATGAAGCTGGTTTATCAAACATCAGCAAAAGTGAAAAATACAGCCAGAAACCTAACTTGTTTCAATTGAGTTTAGGGTTTAAGATTTTGTAAGCTGAAGAACAAGCGCCAGATTAAAATAATCTGGCGCTTATTTTAATTCGAGGCCTTTAATCTATTGCCGATCCATGAGGCAGAACTCAGCACAACAAATTGGATTGATTAATAACCTCACATCAAAATTTAGTTGGTATCCCACCAAAGCGGGGTTAATAAACGGTATTTCTCAGAATTATCTCCAACTGCCTGAGGATTTCGGGTTTGCTCATTGCTTTCATAAACCATTCCTCTTATCCATTGGCTTGCATTATTGGCATCGAAAACAACCGTATTCAGGTTTACAGGACGAACCAAAGACGGGCCATAAATTGCCTGACTAAAATCAGATCTGCGCATATCAACCCAGGTTTCAGGGTTCAAGCATAGTGTAATATACTTCTGCCGCATAATGTGGCTTAAACCTTGAGTAAGGTTTGCAAAGTGTACCGCAAGTCCATCTGCCAACTGAGCTGCCCAGTAAGTATTAATTTCGGCAGTGGTAACGCCTAATTTACGCATGTTAGCTTTAACCCCCTCTTCGTAAGCAGCGAGTGCACCTGCAACATCATTAGTACGCAACCTGGCTTCAGCTTCAATCAACTTAACCTCGGAATAAGTGATAAAAGGGATAGGCGAAGTTTGTTTTGTGTAAAATCCGCTATTACTAAACCGGCCATAATCATTTCCATTCGTTTTAGCAGCATCACCTGGCTGCCCGTTAGCCAACAATCCTTGACCACCCGCCAAACCAGCCCCAGCCCTTAAGCCCCGGTACTGCCCGTCTGAAGCTGCAGGCTGCATAATCCTGCTTATTCTAGGATCTTGAAAAGTGGTATTGGTAACCGGGAACGATGACAACATATTCACAAAGAACTGGCTCCAGGCAAAATAACGTGGATCGTAAAGTGAATTATTCGGATCCGTTGTAGTCAATACGAAACCGCCCCAGCTATACCAGGGGTTTTCATCTGTCTGGATACCACCCGATAGATAAGGAAACTGCGCATCCATTCCGTCTGCATTAAAGGCATTGTTGCAAGCTTCGATAATTTTTGCAGCATTATACAATGTACCCTTTTTAGATAAGTGATTCAGATACCTGGCTTTTAATGCCCATGCAAACCTTTTCCATTTAGATACATCGCCCTGAAACATAATATCGCCACCATTAGCATTAAGTCCCGTAGCATTGGTTGTACTGCTAAAAGCAACTATGGCCTCATCCAGCAATTTATCAATACGTTGATAAACTTCTTGCTGCGTCTGCATTTTTGGCAAGAGGTTAAGCTGGGTTTTTCCATTGTAATAGTCATCAACCACAATTGACCCGTATTGATCGGTAAGCAAGCCAAAATTCATGGCTAACAATGTTTTTCCGGCACCTACAAAATAAGGGCTTCCTTCTTCTTCACCAAGATTAATCACATCAACACAATTGGGCATGGTGTATACATAGGCGTTTTGCCAAAGAAAATAGCTGGCCGTAAAACGCCATTGTTCTGCATTACGGTTAGTGCCCGTAAGTAATTTAGTGTTTCCATACTGTACAAGCCCCGAAACCTCTCTTGTGCCTCTCCATAAGGCTGCGCCATTTGATGTGGTAATGGCACCAACCAAACGGCTTGCTGCTGAAATTTTGGTTGGGTTATTTGGATCTTTATTTACATCGAGATACTTCTTACACGATGTACTTAGAAACATCCCACTGATTAATGATGCTATTATTATTTTATTTTTCATGACAACGCAATTAAAAAGTTAATCTTAAACCCATATCTACTCCACGTGTAGCAGGAATACCCAGGTTATCGAACCCAAAAGAGCCCGACCCACCTACACCAGCACCACTGCCCGAAACTTCGGGATCTACCCCTGAATATTTTGTAATCAAGATCAGGTTTCTGCCTGTTACCGTAAATGCCAGGCCTTTTAACTTCGTTTTAGCTAAAAAACTATTTGGCATATTGTAAGTTAAGGTGGCATATCTCAGTCTGTACCAGCTTCCATTTTCCACAAAATCATATCCCTGATTGGCATAAATGCTTTGATAATAGTTTTGATTTAATGGTACTGACAAGGTATTTGGCAATCCTGTGGATTCTATAATGCCATCAAAAACTTTCGAGCCACGATCTAATGTTTTTGTGCTCAGACCCGAACGTACCAATGAATTTTCAGTCGCATTAAATACATCTCCACCTACGCGCACATCAACCATAAATGATAACGCAAAGTTTTTATAATTAAAGGTATTGGTGATGCCCGACGTAAAATCAGGATTACGATCTCCGATATTTGCAAAAGCCGTTTGTACCTGTGGGTAACCGGTATTGCTCAGCAACAATTGCCCTTGGGCATTACGTTTCCAAACATTACCATTAATACCAAATAAGCTTCCGTTTAAGAATGCGGCACCCTGGGCAACATTGGCCGCTACCCATGCATCAGATAGTTCTACCCGGTCTAAAGCACCTGGAAGTGCTTTTACTATGGATTTGTTATGAGCAAAGTTGATGTCTATTGTCCATCGGAAATCTTTTTTAACAATGGCCTGAGCATTCAGCACGATTTCTATTCCTTTATTCTGAATAGCGCCACCGTTAAGATAGGTAAGAAAAGCCCCTGCAGATGGTGGAACCCTGGTTGCCAAAATCTGATTATCTGATTTACTTCTGTAGTAAGTAAAATCAATTCCAAATCGGTTTTTAATAAATCTCAAATCTGCACCTACTTCAAATGCCCGGGTAAATTCAGGTACCAATGTTGGGTTACCAAATGGATTATTGGCATTGGTAATAAAACCACGGGGGTTAATGGTAAAGGTATTGGTAACCGCTGCAAGCGAAGTAGTGGTTACATGCGGTGGTGCATCTTTACCTACATTGGAATAAGCAGCTCTTATTTTTCCATAAGAAAAGATCTGATCGTCAGATTTCAGCTTAAGCTCCTTCAATAAGTCTGTTAATACCACAGCGGTACTGATGGCGGGATAAAAGAAAGCATTATCACCCACTGGTATAGTAGAGGTCCAATCGTTGCGCGCCCTCAGGTTCACATAGATCATATTTTTCCAATCGAAATTAAAATCGCCAAATACACCTACAATTCTTCTGCGGTTTAACGTTTCAGAAACAGACCGATCGGTAGCTACAGTATTATTTATGCTCGGAAAAGTGGGATCGATAAAATTAATGGCATTAGCAGTTAAGGTTTGTACCCTCGTATTTTCGATATTGTTACCAATAGCCAGGCTGAAGTTGTAGTCATCCCAGAAAGTTTTTTTTGCGGTGGCAATAAAAGTGGATGTAGTAATCTGATTGGTATTCGTATTTTGAGCAATTGCGCCTTTAAGCGCATCGGCTTCTAAAGTACCAGGCATGCGTATTGCCTTAAAATTTTCGGTATATAAATCAGTACCCAATCGATAGGTTAAATTTAAAAAACTAAAGGGATTGTAATTAATATTGGCTATACCTATAAAACGGTTGATACCACTGGTAATGGGTTTGTTCTGGATAGTCCAATATGGATTATCGTTCCCGCCAGGAAAAACCCTTTGTGAGCCATTTGGGTTGAGATAATTGGTCATATCATCATTACGTGGCCAATACAATGCCCCCATGGTACCATTTGCACTCCCTTGTGGCACCGAAGTACGATCGGTGCGCACATAATTTGCTGAACCACCCACAGTAAGCTTCTCGCCAATTTTAGTATCAGCATTTACCCTAAATGATTTTCTTCTGAAATCAGCATTATCTACAATAGAGCCTTGATCCAAAAGTGAAGCAGAAGTATAAAAGGTGCTTTTTTCGGAGCTTCCACTTACCGAAAGATCATGACTTTGCGCAAAAGCAGTTTTAAAGAAATTGTTCAGGTTATCATAAACGGTTTCATTGGCCGCAAATTCAGGCCCCCAGGAGTTTGGTGCAGTTGCACTAAAATTACCAGCCTCTCCTTGTTTATATTTATCCTGCAGCTCTGGCAACCGATTTACATTATCTAAAGAAAAAGTATTCTGATAGGTAACCTTTGCGGCACCGCCTGAACCTTTTTTAGTGGTAATGACAATGGCACCCGAAGCAGCCCTGATTCCATAAAGTGCAGCAGCAGCAGGACCTTTTAGTACGGTTAACGACTCAATATCTTCAGGATTAATATCAATGGCACGGTTAGAGGCCGGAGCAACGCTGGCGCCAAGCCCGGCCTGACTTACCGGTGTGGTATTATCAACTGGTATACCATCCACTACAAACAATGGCTGGTTGTTTCCGCTTAATGAGCTTCCTCCCCTGATCATAATATTGGCAGAAGAACCAGGTGCACCACTCGAATTGGTGATCTGTACACCCGCCACCTTTCCCTGCATGGCATTTACCAGATTGGGCTGTTGCGAATCGACAATTTCTTTGGCTTTAACATTTTGTGTAGAGAAACCTAAGCTTCTTACCTCCTGCTTAACCCCAAATGCCGTTACGGCTACCTCATTTAGTGTTTTTGCATCCTGTTTCAATTGAACATTAATAACCTTGTTATCTCCAATTGGCCGCTCTTCGGTTATGGAACCGATGTAGCTAAAAACCAAAATCTGATCGCTGGTGGCTTTAATGGTATAGCGACCTTCGGTGTCGGTGCTGATCCCTGCGGCTGACCCTTTTACTTTTACTGAAACACCAGGCAAGGACGTACCATCATCTGCTGATGTTACTTTACCAGAAACGGTTATTTGTTGGGCAAATACCTGCCCGGCAAAAAAACACACTCCCAGAAACAAGAATAGTAGTTTTTTTTTCATAAAATGATTAATTAAGAATTATAAACGGTTGAATTAATATGAAAAATCGCAGTTAATGCTGCATCCCTCTAAATATCACTAATAATTCTCTGGTAAAAGAAAGCATCTCAGCCTTTTTACAGAAAAGTAAAAAAAATAGAAGAACATTGTATATTAGAAAACCAAACCTGTTCGTTTAGAATAGCTTTTCCCAATTTTAAAATGGATTTAAAACAAAAAAAGCAGCCTTTTGGCTGCTTTTTTTTATCGATTTGGTGTATTGTCAATAAATGGCCGGTTAACCGCAGTACCGGTATAGGGCAATGTGATATCTCCTCTTAAACTGAAGCTATATGTATTGGATTTTGTAACACTTACGGCAGTTCTAATTACAATATTAGTTGCTGTACCCGTGTACCTTAATATTAAATCGTAAACACCCTGTGGAACTTTAGCAAAATTTGAAGCACTTTTATAAGCAACATTCGTTGCTACAGTTGTTTCAACCAGACTTGTTGTATTTTTCAATACCAGATCAAAGGGATTTGCATTGTAAGAAGCATGAACAAAACGCACATAAGCACCTGATGTATCGATAGCAGGCAGTACATCATCAACCACAAAAACATCTGTTTTTTTAGTGGTGGTGTTATATAGGCCCGATAAATAAATCGAATAATTTTTACCTTCTGCTACTTGTTTGTTTAGGGTTGCAATAACCAGGTTAGGATCTGCCGTTGCAGTGCTGGGGCGTTGTGCCATAAAATCGTAAGTACCCGGAGCAAGAATTGAGTATGCATTTGTTGATGGGTAAACACTTGCAAATGCTACACCTGTAGTTCCACTTTCTACGCCAGTTGTAGAACTCGCAGCAGTAACTTTTGTATTTCCAGCATAAAAGTTTACTACGGGCGAATTGAGTGCAAAATTAAAATACTTTAATTGAGCACCACTTACGGGCATTGACATTTCCTGGACAGCATTTTTCTTACAAGAATAAATTATAGTTGATAGCAGTAGTATTGCCAATATGATATATTTTCTTTTCATCATTAAATTATTGAGGTGTTGTTATCCACATTTCTTTAGTTTGATAATCGGTTGCAAGGCCACCAATGGCATTAAGCCCTTCCCTATTCCAAATATATTCCGAATTAAACCGTGGGCGCATTCGCTGCACTACTTTGGTTTGGTTATCCGGGAAAAGCACTGTAGGAATAGTAAACCCTATAAAAACCTGATTTGCGGTAACAGGATCTTTATCTGTATAATGGTACCTTCTTAAATCTGTCCATTGTTCTAAATGGGCCCATGCCCATTGTGCGATGTATTTCTGACACATAATCTGTGAAAGCGTTAAATCATTCGGATTTACAGGTATAATAAGCGGCGAAGCAAGGTATGTGCTCTTTTCTGTTGCACTTATTTGCGTTGGCGTCTGCCCATCATCGGTATTTCTTGCATTTACAAAGTCGAAATGAGCAGAAATAGCATTTTTATATGCAGTTAAAGCTGTTGCTTTATCTCCTTTTTTATATGCTGCTTCAGCTTTGATAAACTGTAATTGAGCATAAGTAATGATTGGAAATTTATTTTTACGTGCAAATAAATACCTTGCCGGGGTAGTTGCCGAAGCATTGGCTGCTGCCTGAGAAGCATAACCCCAAAGGTTTAGCGGTTGTTGAGTTGTAGTTAATGCACCCACGCCTAAAGTTGGTTCTAAACCTCTATACAAACCATCTGGAGATGGCGCCAGCATTCTGCTCATCCTTGGATCAACAACACTTGTAAAAACGGTACCATCCATTAATGATAAGATAAATTTGGTCTGTCTGAGGGTACCTATGTTATTTCTGGTTGCAGATAAAAAGTTAGCATCATCGTTAGCTGTTCCTGCGTATGGAATTAAAGCATCATCAACATTTCCTGCAAAAGAGGCATCAACTGCAGCAATAACATCGTCTGGTTTATAAAGTGATGTTTTATTAGCGTAATGATTTAAAACAATTGCTTTAAAACCATAAGCAAATTTTATCCAAGAAGCACGTTTTCCCCTATAAATAAAATCGGTCTTACCTAAATAAGCCTCATTTACCGCACCGTCTGTTCTATTTAAATTGGCAATTGCAGCATCTATTAACCTCAATGTTTCTTGATAAGCGAATTCTTGCGAATCATACCTGAAAGAGGTCTTATTAGGGTCAAACGCTTCTTTAATAATAATTTCGCCATTGCAATCTGTAGCAGTAAGCCAACCCCACGCTTTCAGAATCTGTGCCACCCCCAATAAATCCCAGCGTTGCTGGCTTTCGGCTTTACTGGTCATGTCGATTAAATTTTGCCCAAAATCAAAATATGTGGTTCTCCATATTTGGCCACCTTGATCGGGAGCGGTACCAGCCTGGTTATTACCATGTCTTTCCCACAGATCCTGAGTGGCTGTAGAAGCCAGGTTCTGCGTGTAACGGCCAATATAAATTCCATCAAACTGTGGTGCCGAAGCCATCCAATGCAACATTGGCGATAAATACAAATTAGCCTCTACCGACTGTGGTGCATTTGGATTTGTATTTACATCTAAGAATTTCTTACATCCACTTGTAGAAATAAGACTCCCTAATATTAATAGTACATATAATTTTTTCATTTCTTCTTTCTCCTTATTATAAGCCAATTTTAACACCAAAGTTTAATCCTATTGGTACCGGAAAATTACCGTAATCTATTCCTGCAGAACCAGAACCGCCAACCGCTGCTGTATTTCCGTTAACAACCGGATCTAATCCTGAGTAATTGGTAATCAAAAATAAATCGGTACCGGTTACAAAAATACTGGCACTTCTAAAGAAATTTTGTTTGCTAAAAACAGTTTGAGGTAATCTGTATTGTAAGGTTACATCCTTCAACCTGATCCAGTTAATATCCTTTTCAATAAAAAGCTCTTCACTCAAACTTGTATAGTAAGTATTCTGATAAAATGGAGTAACAGCAATATTATTGATTGTAGGATTTGCACTGTTCTCTTTACCATCCTGGATAACCCCGGTTACAATTCTAGGCGTTAACCTATCCAATGTCATAGTGCTTAAACCTCTTTGTGTAAGATAACTCTGCGTAGCGTTAAGCACATCGCCACCTTTTCTAATATCCAATAAGAATGATAATGCAAAGTTTTTATAGGTAAAAGTATTGGTAATACCGATTGAGAAATCTGGCTGTCTGTCATATCCCTTTCCTGGTCCTTGAATAACCACTGACGACCTAACCGGCAATCCAGATACCGGGTTAATCAAGATATCTCCCCTATCATTCCTCAAATAGAAGGTTCCGGTTAGCGATCTTGTTGAATAACCTGGTGTTGTACCATTTCTAATGGTGCCATATACATTGGTATCAGAAACATAAGATTCAGGAAGTTCATTTGGCAAACTTAAAACCCTCGCCCTTGCACTTTCGAAGTTTACCAGGGCATTCCAGCTAAAATCTTTCGTTTTAATCGGTGTTCCACGCAGCGTTACTTCAATACCTTCACTTCTGGTTTTAGCGCCATTTAAATTGAATAATATATATCCGGTAGCGTAACTACCCCTAATATCGTTAACAATCTGATCGGAGGTTTCTTTGCGGTAGGTCGTAAAATCTAATCCCAATCTATCTTTAAAGAAAGCCAATTCTGTTCCAACTTCATAAGAACTTGCAAATTCAGGTCTTAGGGCTAAGTTTGGTCCTGTAAAACCATAACCAAATCCACCACCAACGGTAGCTTTACTTTCCAATGAGGGAACATAGCTATAAGGTCTGGCATCTTTACCCACATTGGCAAATGCAGCCCTCAACTTACCTGAGGTAAATACTGTACTTAAGGCTTCTTTAAAAGCCGGAACTTCTGTAAATACAAAACTACCAGACACAGAAGGATAAAAGAACGAATTTGCTCCGATAGGAATAGTTGATGTCCAGTCATTCCTGCCTGTAGCGGTGATGTAGAGATAATCTTTGTAATTTAAAGTCGCACGGCCAAACAAACTGAATAATCTTCTTTGCGAAATGGACGATTTTGCATTCCTCAGCGTTGTAGTGGTATTATTGATAGAAATAAAGTTTGGATCTAAAAAGCCTTCACCGTATTGCGCATCAATATTAGATCTTAAATCTTGTATGGCATTACCTAATGTCGCATCAATAGATAAATCAGAGGTTATTTTCTGTTTGGTTAAATTCAGTAAGTTCTGAATGTTAACATTTCTGGTATTGTCATTGGCAACATCCAGAATACCCTGTTTATTAAATCCCCTTGAGCTTTCAGGATGACTCAACAGTAAGTTTTTGTTTGAATATACGTCGAAACCGATATTGGATTTTAAATTAAGCCATTTAACCGGTGTAATGGTAAAGCCAAAGTTAGAAGTTATCCTATTTTGGATAGAATTAATTTTGTTCTTATTTACGTTAAAATAAGGATTTTCAATTTCAGATGTTAAATCCGTAGCGGTTGTAAATCTTCTTCTTGTACCGGCAGCAGTAAGATAATTTCTCGCATCATCTTCCTGTGGCCATAAAAGCAATCCAATTAGCGGACCACCAGATCCTTTAAAAGGCTGATTATTTAAGGCATAAGTATAGGTCATGGATAAATCAACTTTCATCCAATCATTTAACTTGCCATTTGTAGACCCATTTAAGGTAAACCGATCATAATTAGAGTTGGGTACAACACCATTTTGTGCTGTATAAGATGTAGAAATCCTATAGCTCATGTCCTGGCCACCACCATCAAAAGATAGATTATGCTTTTGAGTAAGTGCAGTTTGAAAGAAGCCGTCAATATTATCGTATAAAACAGTGCCAGGCGCATAAGCAGGTCCAAAATATTGTAGCGTTCCCGGTGCAGAAACACCATTTGTGCCTAAGCCATAAACACCTTGTATTTCAGGTTTAGCACGGGTTTTTTCTAAGCGAAAGCTATTGCTATAGTTAATTGATCCTTTACCCGATTTGCCGCGCTTGGTAGTAATTACAATGGCGCCATTTGCTGCGTCAATTCCGTATAATGCCGCAGCCTCAGGCCCTTTTAACACCACAAGACTCTCAATATCTTCGGGATTGATATCAGCTGCCCGGTTGGTAAAATCGACTCCTCTGTTAGAAAATGCTGTAGTTGAACTGTTATCAGAATAAAATGCACTTGTATTTAGCGTCTTATTATCAATAGGCAAACCATCTACCACAAATAATGGCTGGTTACTTCCACTGATAGAACTTACCCCCCTAATGGTGATAGATGAAGATGCACCCGGAACACCAGATGAACTTGTAACTTCAACACCTGCAATACGTCCTTGCAGGGCATTAACAAAATTCTCACGTTGGGTATCGGCCAAATCCTGACCTTTCACTTGTTGTTGAGCCGTTCCCAACGCTTTTCTGGAAACTTGTTGTCCTAAAGCCGTCACCACGACTTCATTAAGGGAATTGACGTTACCCTGAAGTACTACATTTAAAGAAGTACTATTTCCTACTGTTCTTTCAACTGTAGCATAACCAATGTAAGTAAAAACAAGTACATCTGTTTTTAAGGCTCTGATGGAATAATTTCCATCTGCACTGGTTTGTGCTACCACAGTACTCCCTTTCACACGGATAGAAACACCGGGAATAGGCCCGTCGGCCGACGTCACCTTACCGGTAACGGTTATTTGTTGCGCAAAGGCATGGGCCAGCAACAAGAACGTACCAATAAAAATTAGTAGTAATTTTTTTTTCATAAACTGCCTGTTAAGGAAATGATTGATTTGTTAGTTTTAGTTAGTTGTAGTTGTTTGCCAAAACACGCATAATAACGCATTTTAATGCTAATATCATAAATGTTTTGGAATAAAAAAACAATTTAACAAACTATTTTCCAGCAACTAACAACATTAAACCGCATCAACACGCAAAAACGCGCAACACATAGAAAATCTAAAAATCTTTTATACTTTCGCTTAAACCAAACATCACTATGCTGAAAAAAGAACGCCACGACTTCATCATGCGACAGATTAATTTGCACAACCGTGTATTAACGTCGGATCTGGTGCAGTTGCTCAATGTCTCGGAAGATACCATTAGAAGAGATTTACAGGAACTTGTTGACGAAAACCTACTCTATAAGGTGCACGGAGGTGCTTTATCCAAATCGTACCACAGTTCTTTTGATGACAGCACGGTATATGCGCGCGACAGTAAAATTGCCATCGGCAAAAAAGCTGTTCGGCTAATAAAGGATGGCATGGTGATTTTAACAGGTGGCGGAACTACGATTTTGGAGTTTGTAAAGCTGCTACCTCAGGGTTTATCAGCAACTTTTTTTACCATTAGTCCGCTAGTGGCAGTAGAATTGGCAAAATACAATAATATTGAAGTGATTTTGATCGGCGGTTTATTTTCTAAAAACTCGCAGGTCACTTACGGTGGACAAGTAATTACTCAGCTATCGGAAATTAAAGCCGATTTATGCCTGATGGGAACCAGCGCCATCCACCCTGATGAAGGTTTAACGGATACTTATTGGGAAATCAATCAACTTAAAAAGGCCATGTTAGCCTGTGCAAAAAAAACAGCCGTACTTTGCATCTCAGAGAAATTGGATATTGCTTTAAGACTAAGGGTTTGCCCAATAGAAAGTATTAGTTATTTGATAACAGAGTTGGAAATCGAACATGAGTCTTTAACCAGTTACCGCGCTAAGGAACTGAATATTTTATAGAGAGTCCCGATAAAAACAGGACTCTCTATGTCTGCTAAAAAGTTGGATCAGCAGGGGTATTGGTATTATTATCGCGTTCCTGAAATGGATAAGGAAAAAAATTCCGTTTACGATCGGTTAGCGGCTGGTTAAACCTTCTCATATCTTCAATTTTTAAGCCTGAGGCATACAGTTCAATCGAACGGTGTTTATAAATCAGATCCAGTAATTGTTGTTGCGTATAAGGGCCAACTAATGGCGGCAATGCTGCGGCCACCCCAAAAAGGTCTGACGTTTTGGTTACCACCTTGTTCAACTCAATTAATGAACTGGTCAGGTCTGGCTGTCGCGCAAGTGCTTCAGCTTTGATTAAAATGATCTCACCTGGTAAGTAAATCGGAAAAGGACTTGCAGTTGCTGCAGCAAAACCATTCATCCTTAAGGTTGCCGGCGATCCTGCCGTGAGGGTATAAAATGGAATCCTTTTATCTGCCCCATCAGGAACATTTGCTCCGGTAAGGCCTAAGTTCTCATTTAAAGGCTGAAAAACATTATTGGAAGAAATAATACTGAACAGAATATTCGGCGAAGTAGCATCAAATTTAAAAAAAGAAGCTTTTGTTAAATCCACTGCATTGGCTTCTGTTAAAGCAAGTGTATAGTTGCCCGAAAACAGTGCATACCTTGCTTTTAAAGCATGTATGGTATTTATAATATTTACATCTGCAGGTACATTGTTTAAAAAACTGGCAGAAATCGGATTTGCAGCAATAACAGTTAAAGCATTATCCAACACCGCAATTGCTTTATTAAAGCCTGCTGCACGTGTAATATAAGCTACATTTTTCCCTGTACCATCTGGTATTTTCTCCCAAAATTGCGCCATATTGCCAATGGCCAGCGCTTTAAATATGCTCGAATAAGCGATTAATCCGGCAGCGTAGCTTTTATCGCCCAAATTATTAGCATTGCTGATTACCAGATCTGCATCGTAAACAATTTTATTGGCACTAGCCCAAAGATTAAACAAAATGGTATTTGTTCCATCAACAGTACTGCCCCCCGTACTTAACTGCAATTCGGGAATATTACCTGAATTAAGCAACCTGAACTCATTGGTTACAAAGCCATTCGCAGCTATAGAACTGAACATTACGCCAGTTCTACTTAAAGTATAAACCCGTTGCAAACCGATAGCCACAGCGGTTAAGCCTTGTTGCGAACCTAAGGCCACGTCGGTTTTTGCTCTGGATGGGTCCTGATATTCTTTCGTGCAAGAAGCTAAGCACAACACTAACGAAAGGGTTAAACAGGTTATTTTTGTCGAAATATTATTTTTTAAAATTTTCATAAAAATTTCTTTAACGATTATAATTTAACTGACACACCTAAACTAAAAGTACGCGGAATAGGCACCGAACCGAAATCGATATTTCTTAACATGGTCGATTGCCCGCCAGAATTTAACTCTGGATCATAACCTTTGTAATTGTCCCACGAAATCAGATTTCTTCCGCTCAGGGTTACGTTAAGGTCTCTTAAAAATTTCAGTTTACCCACATTATAGCTCAAAGAAATTTCCCTTAACTTAACAAAAGAGCCATCATCAATCCTCCACTCTTCAATAGCATAAATACCGGCTACATATCCCCTCGGCAGTAATCCCATTTGTTCTTGCTCGGCAATTTTGCCGCTTCCAACGCCCTGGCGGGTTCTCCAGTCTGCATTCCATACATCTCCTCCCTGTACAGCATCCAACTGCACATGTAAATTCAACCTTTTATAAGTAAAATCGTTTACAAACGACATATTATAATCTGGATTAGGATTACCGATTACTTTACGCAAAGTAGTTCCGGTTGGCATGCCGTTAGCATCACGTTGAGGGGTAAATGTGGTAGCAGAGTTTTGAATTCCTTTTTCTATCTGGGGAATGCCATTAGCATTGGTCAACAGACTACCATCTGGATTACGTGCAAAAAAAGTCCCATAAAAAACACCTATGGCTTCACCATTTATAATCGCCACAGGAGCACCCGGATTGGTACTAAACAATCTTAAACCACCTACATCAAGCGCCGTATTCCTGTTTCTGTTAAATATAACCGAGGTATTCCATTTAAAGTCTTTGGCCGAAACAGGCGTTCCGTTCAGCACCAGTTCTATCCCCTTATTCCTTAATGAACCTATATTATCCAATAAGCTTGAAAACCCGGTTGAAGGTGCTTGTACACTGGCAATTAACAAGTCACTCACTTTTTTATTGTACCAGTTAAACTGTAAGCCCAAGCGGTTTTTAAAGAAAGACAGATCGGTTCCCAATTCCAGTTCGCGCTGGCGCTCTGGTTTCACATTTTCGTTAGCAAGGGTTGCACTAGAGAATAAAGATGCCCTGCCTAAAAAAGATTGTGTAGCATAAGCATTAATCCTATCGTAAGCGCCAATACCGGTTAAATTACCCGATTCACCATAAGCAGCCCTGATTTTGAAAGCATCCCACCAGCCAGAAACACCCAAATTTTTCCAATAATCGGCCGAAGAAAGCACATAACTTAAACTCCCTTTTAAATATTCCTGTGTGCGGTTAGCCGATCCGAAAACCGATGACTGATCTACCCTTAGCGCACCAGTAACAAAGAAATGATCTTTGTATTTAAAGTTTTGCTGAACATAACCTCCACTTACTGAAAGCTCGGTACGGCCGTCAATACTGGGCAATTGGGTGGCAGCTGCATTTACCGTTTCAATTAGAGGTGCCAAACCTCTTCCGTTTACCAACTGATACCTGGTTTTTTCATACTGGAATGAATAACCTACCTGTGTTGTTGATGAAATCAGATCAGACAATTTAGCCTGATAGGTTGCATTAAATTCATTGTTAAACTGAAAAGCATTATTGGTAGCTGCACTGGCATAGCCATTCAAAGTACCATCCAGCGCCGCACCCCCGCCAAAAAAATCAGGATTTACATTATATGCAAAAGGAGGAATATAAGTTGAGCCGCTCTGGCCCGAATTATCAACACCTAATGTAAAATCTAAAGTCAGATTTTTAACCGGGTACAATTTTAAATTGGCATTGGCAATAATGCGGTTGGTTTCCTGCCGCTGTTTGATGTCTTCGATTACTGAAACCGGATTAACCCGGCCACGTTCGCCAACTGCGAGTAAATTTCCATTCGCATCTCTCGCAAAGAGATCATGAAAATTACCAATAATGGTGACTGAATTCATGGGTGAGAAAAAAGAGTTTCCATCTGGCTTTTCGTTTGCTGAACTGCGGATATAATTTAAACCTGCGCTCAATTTTGCCCACTCCGTAATTTTCTGATCGACGTTTGCCCTGAAATTATAACGGGTAAAATCGGTATTTTTAATAATCCCCTGGTTGCTGAAATAAGCTGCAGAAGTATAATACTTTGTATTTTCATTACCTCCTGATACAGATATGGTATTATCAGTACCCGTGGCCGACTGGAAAATATAGTCTTGATAATTATACCGGGTAACAGGCGTGGTATTGGTGAGCAGCACTGCCGGATCGCCTGCTGTTTGTATAACATCCTGGGTAAAAGTGTTAACTGAACCACCGAACTTAACCGGCGATTGGTTTACCTCAATCTGTTTACGTAAATGGCTTAACGTTAAACTGGTGCTAAAATTCACCTGAGCTGCACCACTTACTCCTTTTTTGGTAAAAATCTGGATAACACCTGAGTTTGCCCTCGAACCATAAATGGCCGCTGCAGCTGCTCCATTCAACACTTCAATACGCTCAATATCGGCGGGGTTAATATCAACCATTCTATTCTGACCAATACTCCCTACAAAGTTTCCACCATCGTAATTAGACGACGTATTGGTAACCCGTGTGGTAGAATTATTTACAATTACACCATCAATAATGTAAAGTGGTTCTGATGAAGAGTTAACAGAGCTGATTCCTCTTAAACGGACAGATAATCCACCTGCAGGATCGCCTGAGTTCTGACTGATCTGTGCACCTGCAGTTTTGCCCTGCAGTGATGAAAGTACGTTTCCGCTGGGTGCTTTGTTAAGGTCATCACCTTTAACGGTGCTTACATAACTTCCCAGTTCTTTTCTGGTGGTTCCCTGCGATGTACCCGTAACAATTACTTCATCAAGGCCTACAGCATCGGCACTTAAGGATGTACTCAACTGAACCTGATCGTTGCCACCAAGATCAACCGCCTGGATTTTACTCTTGTAACCTACGTAAGAAAACTGGATCTGGTATTTGCCGGGGGCTAAATCTACTGCAAAAGTATAACCGCCGTTAGCGTTGGTACTGGTTACTAAATTTGTACTAAGGATCTTAACTACAACGCCTGGGATGGCTCCATTATTTCCGGCATCGGTAACCTTACCACTTATGGTATATCGCTTGTTTTGTGCCTGGGCCGCCTCTTTAAACAGCAGCAGAAATGGGATCAACAAAATTGCGAAGAATCCCGGTGACCATTTTAGGTAACTTTTTTCCATAAAATTTGGTTTTGTTAGAAGATTAGTGTTAAAAGCAAATTTAACAAAATACCACACAAAGCAAATTTTTTAGCCGCTGTAAGCTGATTTACAAAATGGTACTTACCTAAGCTGGCAAACTGATTTTACCCATGCAAACCGATGGAACGCCTTGCCGGTTACCAAAATGAATCGGCTCACCACACAACGTTTCATTGGCCAAAACAGCAAATAAAACAGCTTCTTTTGCATCGGGATTAATATTTAAATCTTCAGTAGTCAGGAATTTGCAAAAATGCAATTGTGTTTGAAGAAGCTGAACAAGTAACGGGTTATGCATCCCGCCACCACTCATAAATACCTGCACTTTGGCATCCTGCCCAAAACAACGTTTTATCGCGTTGGCAATGGTCTCTGCAGAAAAATGGCACAAGGTGGCCATGACGTCCTCTTTGCTTAGATTAGTTGTTGAAGATTGTTCTTGTGCCCTTAATAAATATCCCAGGTTAAATAATTCAGGGCCTGTGGTTTTAGGAAAATCCAGTGTGAGGAAATCACAGTCAAGTAATGCCGCCAATAGTTTGGAATTTAAATGACCACTTAGCCCAACAGTTGCATTTTTATCATAGAATTGATTAAAATGTTGTTGCATGTACTGGTCCATTAAGGTATTACCAGGTCCAACATCTGTTGAAAAAATTTCGCTGGCATCTGTACTCCCTGGCAAGTAAGTGAAATTTGCTATTCCCCCAATATTCAACATTACCCGATCTTCTCCCGCTTTAGAAAACATCAAATAATCTCCATATACGGCAAGAGGCGCACCCTCACCTCCCGCAGCCAAATGTTTCTGCCTAAAATCAGAAAGGGTAATAATCCCGGTCTTAATGGCTATATGGTCTCCATCGCCAATCTGGAGTGTGCCATTTGGATAATCGGCCAATTGGTGCAAAGATTTTGGTGCATGAAAAATGGTTTGTCCGTGGCTGGCAATAAAATCGATATCCTCGTTTTTATAACCCCATTCTTCTAAAGCTTCATTAATCAATTGAGCATGGATGTCTGCAATATGCTCATTCATCAGGCAAACCAATTGTAAATCAACTTCCTTTTTAGAAAATATGGCTTTTATTTTAGCCCTGAAATCGATTGTATAATCGCCGGTTTTAAATTTTAAAACCCTGATATCAGTTTCTATGCCACTTTTCTTAACCGCACAGAGGGCAATATCCAGTCCATCCATAGAAGTTCCACTCATCAATCCAATAATCAACCGTTCTGACTTGCCTGCTTTGGAATATAAGTTTTGGATTTGCCTGTTCATATTAATTTATCTTAAAAAATTAAGCGTTTGTTTGCCCCTTTTAGTGAATTTTATGTAAGTACTTGCAATAAATGTAAATAACCTTTGTTAGAAATTGGGCATAACTCTCTATATTTACTGCTCCGTACATTAAAATCCATATAAAAAAAATGGCTAGATTAAATCTACTGGAGGAGACACGTTTCGAGAAATTACCCGTAAGCGTGTTCGAAAATCCAAAAATTGCTTCAATTAATGTGGCACATCGCATTGCCGAGCTCATTAAATCAAAACAAGCAAACAACGCACCTGCAGTACTGGGCTTAGCAACAGGTGTTACCCCAATTGCAGTTTACGCCGAACTGGTTAGGCTGCACAAAGAAGAGGGCTTAAGTTTTAAAAACGTAATTACTTTTAACCTGGATGAGTATTATCCAATGGCGCCAACTGCGGCGCAGAGTTATGTTACGTTTATGAACGAAAACCTTTTCAATCATATCGATATTGACAAAAAAAATGTCCACATCCCTGATGGTACGCTTGCACTAGAGGATATTCCAGCTTTCTGCGTGGAGTATGAAAAGAAAATTGGCGACCTTGGTGGTCTTGACATCCAGATTTTAGGAATTGGCCGTACCGGTCACATCGGGTTTAACGAACCGGGCTCTGCACCAAATTCGGGTACCCGTTTAGTTACTTTAGATGATTTGACACGCCGTGATGCGGCACGCGATTTCGGTGGAAAAACTTTTGTACCAACAAAGGCCATTACCATGGGTATCGGTACAATTTTCAAAGCAAGAGAAATAATATTAATGGCCTGGAGCCGTAAAAAAGCTTCAATTATTAAAAAAGCTGTTGAAGGTGAAATTTCAGGCGAGGTTCCGGCAACATACCTTCAGCTTTCTGATCATGTAGAATTTATCCTTGATGCGCCTGCGGCTTCAGAACTTACCCGTTTCGATACGCCATGGCTGGTTAAAGATTGTATTTGGACAGATGCCCTGATCCGCAAGGCAGTGATCTGGTTGGCCAATACATTAAAAAAACCAATCTTAAAATTAACGGAAGACGATTACAACAACAACGGTATGGCGCAACTGGCCACTGAAAAAGGACCGGTTTACAACATCAACATCCATATCTTTAATAAGTTACAACATACCATAACAGGCTGGCCGGGTGGCAAACCAAATGCAGATGATTCTCAACGTCCGGAAAGGGCAGAACCAGCTCAGAAAAATATTATTATCTTCTCCCCTCACCCAGATGATGATGTGATTTCCATGGGCGGTACTTTTTTACGTTTGGTTGATCAGGGACATAATGTACATGTAGCTTACCAAACCTCGGGCAATACTGCAGTGTGGGATGACGATGCCCTTCGTTTTGTGGAATTTAACGTAGATTTTACAGAGAAAATGGGCATGGATAATACGCACTTAAAAGATCTTTATGATAAAATGAGAGCCTTTATTGAGCAGAAAAAACCAAACCAGATCGATACTCCGGAGATCCAAACGGTTAAAGGACTGATCAGAAAAGGCGAAGCGATTGCCGGCGCAAGATATTGCGGTTTAGCGGATGACCACATCCATTTCCAGGCACTTCCTTTCTATGAAAGTGGTAAAGTTCAGAAAAACCCGGTTACAGATGCCGATATAGAGCTTACAATTGCCCTATTGCAGCAAGTAAAACCTCAACAGGTTTATGCTGCCGGCGATTTTGAAGATCCACACGGCACACATATTGTTTGTTTCAAGATCATCTTGGAAGCATTAAAACGCTTACGTAAAACTGAAGCCTGGGCACAAGATTGCTGGTTATGGATGTACCGCGGCGCATGGCACGAATTTGAAACTTATGAAATCGAAATGGCGGTGCCAATTTCTCCGCAAGAGCTGGAACGCAAGAGAAATGCGATCTTTAAACACCAAAGTCAGAAAGACAGAGCTGTTTTCCCCGGTGATGACTCTAGAGAGTTTTGGCAAAGGGCTGAAGACCGTAACCGTGATACAGCGAAAGCTTATGACGAGCTTGGACTTGCTGAATACGAAGCGATGGAAGCTTTTGTTCGCTGGAAATTTGAAGACTAGCTTAAAATATACTCGAATCCTGCTTTGTTAGCGCAAAGCAGGATTTTTTTCTGCTCAGCCTGCGAAGTCTTAAAGGCCAGTTTTTTCCACAGACTTCCGTAGTTTCCGTGTTTCTGAGCTTCCGTGGCAAAAAATAAATATCTCCCCCAAAACTGTCATGCTGAGCGCAGCGAAGCATCTGTTAACGAAGAACCACTACCATATAAAGCCAACCATGGTAAAAGATCCTTCACGTTGTTCAGGATGACAAATCATTTTCTCCAAACTTCGTAAGTAATTTCTCATTCTAAAAACAATAGTCTAAATTAGTTTGCTCAACCCAAACCAGCTCATCATGACCGAACCTAAACAACGCTTGCTATCTCTGGATTTTTTTAGAGGATTAACCGTAGCCGCGATGATCTTAGTGAATAATCCCGGCGATTGGGGGCATATTTATGCACCTTTGGAGCATGCAGAATGGAACGGCTGCACGCCTACCGACTTGATTTTTCCATTCTTTTTATGGATTGTTGGCGTTTCTATAGCTTTTGCGATGAGTAGCAGTAAAGCAGATCCCTCTACACATCAAAAAACAATCATTAAAGCCATTAAACGTGGCATTATACTTTATTTACTGGGCTTCTTTCTGGCTATTTTTGGGAAAATAATCAGTGCATTAACAACTGATAGCACCATTATAGAAGCTTTTCAAACTGTAAGGTTATTAGGCGTTTTACAAAGAATAGGTATCGTTTTCATCATTAGCAGCATCATTTTCGTTAAGTTTTCTAACAAAACCATATTTAAAACATTAATTGTAATACTCGCCGTTTACTGGGCACTAATGAGCTTTGTCCCGGTTCCCGGAGTTGGATATCCCAATATGGAAAAGGAAACCAATTTAGCGGCCTGGATAGATCGCGGCATTTTAACAGAAGCACATACCTGGGCTTCATCAAAAACCTGGGACCCTGAAGGCGTTTTAAGCACATTACCAGCAATTGGGACCTGTTTATTTGGCATTCTGGTGGGCGTTTGGATGCGCAGAAAAGATGTAGACAACCCGACCAAGGTAGCGTGGTTATTTACCACAGGCATTTCAGCAGTTATTTTAGGCTTACTCTGGGACCTGCAGTTCCCGATTAACAAATCCTTATGGACCAGCTCTTATGTGTTATATGCAGGTGGCCTGGCGGCTATCGGATTAGCACTCTGCTACTGGATCATTGATGTGCAGGGCTACAAAAAATTTACCACTCCTTTTGTTGTATATGGTGTAAATGCCATTACAGTTTTCTTTCTGGCAGGGTTAATGCCAAGAGTGTTAAACCTCATTCAGGTTACCAAAGCAGACGGCACCAAAACAGGACTCCTGGTTCTCTTCTATGAAACCTGTTATACGCCCTTTTTTAGTCCAATAAATGCATCACTGGTTTGGGCCATCACCTATGTACTTGGTTTTTATGTATTATTATATTTTATGTACAAAAAAAACATTATCATTAAGGTTTAGTAAAAAAACGCTATAATTGATTGTCACTCTCCAATTCAATTGAAAAAGAAAACTACCATATACGACATTGCCAAGGCGCTCGACATTACAGTATCAACTGTTTCCAGGGCACTCAGTGGCTTTCCGGCAATAAGCGATACGACTAGAAAGGCTGTTGTTGAAATGGCTAAAAAATTAAATTATAGCCCAAATAAACTTGCGTCAGCATTAAAATCTGGAAAAACCCATATCATTGGCGTAATTGTGCCCAGCGTACAGGCACATTTTTTTGCATCTATTATCCATTGTATAGAAGATGGCTTGAAAGATAGCGGTTACCGAGTGATTATTTATCAATCCAATGAATCAGTTGAGAATGAAATTAATGGTGTAAGAACCTTATTGGAAGCACAGGTAGATGGCATCATGGCTTCAATGTCTTTAGAAACAAAAGACATTTCGCATTTTTCAGAAATTATTAAGCAAAATAAGCCCCTGATATTATTTGACCGTGTAAATACAGATTTAAAAGTCCCGACCATTACACTCGATGATTTTAAGGCCGGTTATATTGCAACAAAACACTTAATCGATCAGGGTTACCAAAAAATTGCATTTGTAACCACGGTTCACCAGATTAAAATATTTAACGATCGGCTAGAAGGATACAAAGCAGCTTTAGCAGATCATGGCCTTCCGATAATAGAAGACCATCTAATTTTTGGCGGTTTATCCATTAAAGATGGCCGATTTGGTGCAGGCAAATTAATGCGCAGCAGTAATAAACCTGATGCAATTATTGCCGGCGATGATTTTACAGCATTAGGCGTAATTAAAAAGTTAAAAGAAATAAACGAAACACCACCTAAAATAGGTGTAATTGGTTTTGCGAACGAAGCCTTCTCCGCATACATTACGCCCAACCTTTCCACTATTGATCAGCATGCCTCACAAATGGGACAAGAGTGCGCTAAAATGTTCTTGAAAATGATTAATCAGGAAAGCCCATACGCCAACATGGAGCACATTGTACTTGATCCGGGGGTCGTAGAAAGAGATTCGACAAATAAAAGCAGTTAAAATCTTTATTCCTTTGCTAAAGGAACTTCAACACCAACCGGCCCACTAGGCTCACTTTCATTTTTTAACCGATCCAATGCCGTTACAAGATAGCTGTACCGTTTTCCACTTTCTACACTGGTATCAATGAATGAGAGATAATCTTCAAAGCTTATCTTCACAATGTTCTTTGGGTCAAGTATCGAAATTTTATCTCCTTCATTAAATCTGTAAACTACAAATCCTGAAGCTGTTTCTCCATCCTTAGCCCTCAATGGAAGCTGCCATTTTAAATGCACACCATCTTTTAATGCATCAGCTGTTAATGCCTGAGGCTCATTAGGCGGTACTTCATCCAGCCATGGCATCTGTGGTGGCAAAGCAGGGTATTTGTAAAGATCGTTTTTTAACGAATCGCCAACTGCTTTAGCAACCGTACTTAATGATTTGGAACTAAAAAACACACTGCCCTGAATCCTGTTGTTATCTCTGAGGTATCTAATCTGTTTGGGTATCTCGCTCAGGTTTTTCCAGGCGGCTTCAGCCCTCGAGTTTACCAGGTAGGCACCCTGCCCAATGTAAACATGTCTGCCAAAGTTATTATTGCTCCACCAATCAACCAAAACACCATATGGCGCTACTCTTCTGGTAAACGTAAAATAAATCTGGGGGTTAATGTAATCTACCCAGCCTTCTCTAACCCATTTACGGCTATCGGCAAAAAGTTCTGCATAATTAGATAGCCCACTGGTTGCAGAACCTTCAGGATCTTCATTTTTATTTTTCCAGATACCAAAAGGACTGATACCAAATTTAACCCATTTTTTATAGTGGTGAATGCTATCGTCAAGCTGCTTAATAAGCAGATCGACATTATTGCGCCTCCAATCTCTTATGTCTGAAAAATTATTAGGGTATTTGCTAAAAGTATTATTATCATTAATGATTTGCCCTTCTAATTTATAAGGATAAAAATAATCGTCGAAGTGGATTCCATCAACATCATAGCCTTTTACCACATCTAAAATTACCTGAACGATATATTCCCTAACCTCGGGAATGCCCGGATCAAACTGCTTTTTACCACCATAGGTAAAAAACCAATCAGGATGTTTACGATAAGCATGGTTTTCGCTTAATACGGTCGAACTGCTCATGCTGGCTCTATATGGGTTAAACCAGGCATGTAGTTCCATTCCCCTGAAATGGGCTTCTTTGATGGCAAAAGCCAGAGGATCGTAGCCAGGTGCTGGCGCCAAGCCCTGCCTGCCCATTAACCATTGGCTCCATGGCTCTCTGGATTTTGCGTAAAATGCATCGGCTGCAGGCCTAACCTGCAAAATAATGGCATTCATGCCCTGGCTTTTATGCCTTTCTAAAATACCGATCAACTCTTGCTTTTGCTGATCAATGCTTAAACCCGGCCTTGATGGCCAATCTATATTGGTAACAGTAGCTACCCAAACACCCCTAAACTCCCTTTTTGGTGCAATTTTTGATAAAGGTTGTGCATTTAATATATAAGGTACTACAGTTAGCAATAAAAGTGCGTATAGGAAGTTTTTAAGCATTATTTCTTGTCTTATTTTTTATTCAGGTTGTGTGTTTGTGTAGATTTGAATACAAATCGAACATCAGCAAGTAAACGATTTTTTTTAAAAACTCTTATAAGTTTATTAAAAAATTTAATTTACGCCCTGCTAAAATTAATTGTGTACCCCATTTACCTATGGAGAACAAAAGTATATTAATTTATAGAAGATACATTGTTATTAAATGGAACCACAAAAGATTAATAAGGGTGATAGAAACAAAATTTACTTCCTGGTCATCGTTATTGCCGCTTTGATTGGCACAAATGCCTATTTGATTTTTAAAGATCGAAAGCAAAGCGACAGATCTGTTACCGTTAGTGCGGAGAAAGATAAACTACGGCTTGAAGTAGAAAAGATTGAGGTTGAACTGGATAAGGTCAATGCCCTGAACCTGGATTTAAACGAGAAACTTGTTGAAGAACAGAAGGTTGCCCGTACAAAAATCGAAGAGCTAAAGCAGGCTTTAGAGAAAAACCAGATTACCCAGGCCGAAATCGATAAAGCCAATGCAAAGATCAATGAACTGAAAACATTTGTAAAAAACTACAATGATCAGATTATTCAACTACAGAAAGACAATATTTTTCTAAAAAACAGCCGCGATAGTTTACAGAATACACTTAGAAATATAACTAATAAGGCCTCGAATTTGGAGAGCGAAAACTCCAATTTAAATGCGAAAGTGAAAACGGCCGCAGCATTAAAGCTGCAATCGGCAGAAATTATTGCTTTCAGAACAAAATCTAGCGGCAAAAAAGTCGAAGTAACGAAATCATCAACTGCCGAAAAGTTAAGCGTACGGTTTAACATTGTGCCAAATCAGTTAGCAGAAAAAGGACATCATAACATTTATCTTCGGGTATTCGATCCGGCGGGAAACCTGCTTGCTAATGAGGGAAACCATTTCGAGGCTGACGGACAGGATATGCAGTTCAGCCATTCTATTTTTATTGATTACAATAATGATGACAGCACCTATGTTATCGATTGGGTAAACCCTAAGCCATTTATAAAGGGCATATATACCGTAATTTTATATGCTGATGGCAATACCATGGGCAAGGCACAAGTGGAGTTAAGGTAATGCCCATCATCTGATTAACCCATCTAACCCTTATTTTTAATTTTAAGCAAGCGGAAAGTTCAGGTAGAACGTTGTTCCCAAACCGCTTATTGAGGTAAATTTAACTGCCCCCCCAGCATTTTCTACAGCCTGCTTAACAAAAGCTAAACCTAAACCTGTACCTGATGTTTTTGTAGTGAAATTAGGCACGAATATTTTGTCTTGCAGTGCAGGCGGTATACCTTTTCCATTATCTTTTATTTCTATATATGCACTCTTCACATCAGCATACACAATAATGGTAATGCAACATAACGATTCCTCATCTATAGCTTCTATCGCATTTTTAAGCAGGTTATTAAATGTCCTTAACAGCTGATCATGGTCTGCCAGGATGGTGATCTCCTTCTCACTTTTGTTCAGTACATCAATGGTCACATTTTCACTACTTTTAAACACTTCTCTTGCCTGCTCAATAATTGGAAGTAAAGAAAGTCGTTCCAGATTGGTATCGGGCATTTTGGCGAAATTAGAAAACTCGGAAGCAATTTTCGAAAGACTATCAATCTGTTCGATAAATGATTTGCTGAACTTATTAAACTTCAGTTCGAAATTAGGATCTTTCTCTTTCCAAGATTTTTCCAACAACTGAACGCCTAACTTCAAAGGCGTTAGCGGATTCTTAATTTCGTGAGCCACTTGTTTGGCCATTTCGCGCCAGGCGCTCTCCCGTTCAGATCTGGCCAGTTTTATTGCACTCTCTTCCAGGGCAGCAATCATATGATTGTATTCCCTGATTAAAGAGCCGATCTCATCATGTCTACGCCATACAATAGGTTCATTCTTTTGCCCTATTTTAGTTTTACTAATGCTTTCCTGAATAAAAGTTAAGGGGTTGGTAATCTGATTGGCCAAAAATACAGCCAATACCCCTACAGCCACAAATACCAGTGCGTAAAGATTTATCAGGTTACTTACAAAAAGTGCAAGTTTATCGCTATACTCCTCTTCGTTAGAATAGTTAGGCAAACCAATATAAGCAATTGTTTTGTTCTGCGCATTTCTGATAGGGGCATAAGCAGCAGCATAAATTAAACTCCCAATATTCTCTTTAAGGTTGATATATTCTGAGCGGTGTAAGCCATCTAATGAAAAGAAAGCTTTGGGACCCATTTTTTTTCCTATAATTTTGTAATTGTAGAGCTTTGGATAGGTCGTCATGATCAGGTTGCCACTCAGGTCATATAAATTTAAATCAGCATTATTGATATCGGCAAAATTGTTAAAATCTGCTACCGCATTCTCATCATTTTCAATAATGCCATTCCTGAAAACCTGCTTTTCAAAATTCTGCTGTACTTTCCTTATTTTATCTTTTAATATCGCATCTTGCTGTCCGCGGTACTCGTAGTTCATATAATAATAAGTTCCCCAACCTACAATAACCAGCGTGGCCACTACCACTAATACAATAGATACCTGAATCCTCGTTTTATATAGAATCTTATTGGCATTGATCATTAAAGACCTATTGATACTGAACCAGCCCACGGTATCATCATCAAGGTTTTTGATCAACCATATCAAACCATAAAGCAATAGGGAGAAAATGATAAATATTAGAAAGAAAAAAGATAGCGCGGCCAGGCGCTCTATATAACCTACTTTTTCTTTACTAATCACAACCATTTTACTATTAGAAGGCTTGTAAATTAAATGGCTGTAATGAAGTTCATCATCGTTACTGGTTATGAAATCATCTTTTTTACCTTTAAACATGCTTCCATTTAAAGGATAGGTATAATTTCCAGACTGATTAAGCAGTTCGTTATTATTATAAAAAGCGATAGAATAACCCTTAAAATCTTCGTCTTTGATCAATTTCTGATCACCCAGAAGATCGGGTAGCCGATTGTTATAATTATATGGCTTAGAACGGAGTTCGAGCACCAATGTACCGAGTATACTGCCCTTGCCTACCACCGAAATGATCCCAAAGTAATCCTGATAACCGAATGTATTGTTTACCTGATAAAAAAAGTTAGATCCATCTATTTTAACCGAGCCTGCTTCTACCAGATTTTTATATTTACTAATCGGTGGTGTATCAGCATTTTCTATCGCTACGCCCATATTATCATAGGGATAAATCTGATAATCGTATCGGCTTAAATAGCCATCCAAATAATCTTTGATATGGTTTTTGAGCACCGCATAACTACCTTTCCGGTTTTGACTAAAATAGCTTGTCAGAAATCTATCTTTAACAATTTCATCGCCTAAAGCACCTAAGGCAACAATTGCATTCGGATCTTCTGATGATTGTACTTTTCTTGCTAAAGGTTCGCGCAAACTTCTTTCTTTAATATCTTTATACTTGGTGTACTTAATAGAAGTATTAAAAGCCAAACAGAAAAATACGATGGCGAACATGCCGATTGAAAAATTCTTTTCTTTTAAATAAACAGCCCTCCCTACTATAAATAATACCAGTGCAAAAACGATAAAAAAAGCATTAAAATCAACCATCAACTTGTATATAAAAACGCCTGCAAAACCGATTAAGAAAATAATTACCCGCTCTTTATTGCTTACATTTAATTGATTGCTTACTGTTGCAGAGACGACAGTTACCAGGTAAATCTGGAACCAGGCCAAACATAAAATTACAATACCCACCCAACTGGTTCCGCTAAGTTTAAGGATATTAATGATATCAAAATTAATTTTTGAGTTAAAGATCAATCCGAAAAAGATATCATCTGTATCCCAAACAATGCGACCAATCAACACCAATAATCCAGCTTGAATAACAATACCTATTATTTTACTCCGCTTAATCCATTCCGGAAACTTATATTGTTCCTTATGGTTATACATAAACAACAGTAACCAGGTAAGTGCAATTACGTTTAACAGAAAATCGCCTAAAGAAGGCATCAGAAAATTATCTGCATATATCCTCGGATCAAACAGATCTAAGCTAAACCTATGGTTAAACCAGCCATAGTACAAGTCTGTTAGCCTAAACGCCAGAAAGAAAAACAACAGCAAAAAAGTACCCCAGGCAATGTGTCCGCGCCTGGCAATAAACGAACTTAAAGAGTTAAAAAACATGCAGATGCACAACATGCCAGCCACAAACAGCCACAACTGCGTACCCGAATAATGGGTTTCTGCATACCCAGGTTTTACTTTTAGCCCGAATAAAAATTTATTTTCGAGGTTTTTTATAACATAAACGTCTTTATCTGTAAAAGAGGCAAAGGTTAGTATTTTTGTTTTGGATAAAATAGGATCAATATCATTCTTAAAGTACTTTGTTTCTTTAAAAGGATATTGGGATTGAATGGAGATTAGGAAAACAAGACTGAAATTGCCCTGTGTACTTTTAATTACCTCGTACCAGCCGTTATAAAAGAACAGCACAGAACTACCTTCCTTTATGGTACTCGGATCTATTTCAGAAACCTTGTAAGTACTCCAAAACTTAAGCTGGTTATTTTGAAAGGTTAAGAGGTTTATCCCATTGCTCTCGCGATAGGAGGTAATAAAATCGATGGCATCTTTAGGATTTAGATGAAAATGTTTGGCTTTGGCCACCTCCTGCTTATTGGCCAAAAATGTTTGAACGGTTTTTTCTTTGAGCAAAACGTTCTGTTGGATTTCTGCTGCATCGTGTTCTAACAGTTCACTTTTAGTGGTAAACCTACTTAAAGAAATAGAAGTTGCAATAAGGCAACAGCCCAAAACAAGCAATAGAAATCTGATTTTTATGCCAAAGCTCATTTTCATCTACGGATAAAGATATTAAATATTGATAAAAAACAACGCCATAAACTTCGAGTTTATGGCGTTGGCAATAATATTCTATTTGAGTAAATTACACTATAGCAGCACTGCTTGTCTGTACCTCGCGACTTACTTTTTTAACCAATCCCTGTAACACATTGCCCGGACCAACCTCTACAAATTCAGTTGCGCCATCGGCAAGCATGTTACCTACCGTCTGTGTCCAACGCACAGCACCGGTTAATTGTTTAATTAAATTGGCTTTTATTTCAGCTGGATCTGTATATGGCTTAGCATCAACATTTTGATAAACAGGACAAATTGGCGATGCAATATTGGTGGCTTCAATAGCAGCCTGTAATTCGATTTTTGCAGGTTCCATTAAAGGGGAATGAAATGCACCACCTACGTTTAATTTCAATGCTCTTTTTGCGCCAGCTTCTGTTAATTTGGCGCAAGCCAGATCAATCCCTTCTATACTCCCCGAAATAACCAATTGCCCAGGGCAGTTGTAATTTGCAGGTACCACTACGGCATCAATTTCCGCACAGATTTTTTCTACCACATCATCAGCTAGCCCTAAAATAGCCGCCATGGTTGATGGTTGTGCTTCACATGCCTTTTGCATGGCATTTGCACGAGCAATAACCAGCCTTAAGCCATCTTCAAAACTTAGTGCGTTCGCCGCTACTAAAGCCGAAAACTCACCTAAAGAATGGCCTGCAACCATATCAGGTTTAAAATTAACACCCAAAACTTTTGCTAATATAACCGAATGCAAAAAAATGGCTGGTTGGGTTACATTGGTTTGTTTCAGTTCTTCATCTGTTCCGCTAAACATAATATCGCTAATGCGGAAACCGATAATTTCATTGGCTTGTTCAAATAATGCTGCAGCTTTTGGGTTTTCGTAAAGATCTTTACCCATGCCTACAAACTGTGCTCCCTGTCCGGGAAAAATATATGCTTTCATTATAATTAGTTTGGCGTATCGTGTTTGGCGTTTAGCGTTTTTATATAGATGCCTATCTTGATACTTTCTACTTAATACTATTTTACCTGAAACTTCTTCTTCCTACTTGATAACTAAATACTCGATACCAATTAGTCTAAACTCGCGGTAATTAACCTCAAAAACTCCGCTCTTGTTTTATCGTTACTTAAAAAAGTTCCTGTAAAGGCTGATGTTGTGGTTACCGAGTTTTGTTTTTGCACGCCACGCATAGACATGCATAAGTGCCTGCATTCTATCACTACTGCAACACCCATTGGACTCAGGGTATTTTGGATACAATCCCTAATTTCGTTTGTTAAACGTTCCTGTACCTGTAAACGGCGCGCAAAAGCATCAACTACACGGGGAATTTTACTTAAACCCACAATATGCCCGTTAGGAATATAAGCAATATGTGCTTTGCCAAAAAATGGTAGCATGTGGTGCTCGCACATCGAATATACTTCAATATCTTTAACTACTACCATTTGGCTGTAATCCTCTTCAAACATGGCCGACTTAAGGATTTCATCAGGTTTTAGATCGTAGCCGTGTGTTAAATATTGCAATGCTTTAGCCACACGTTCAGGTGTTTTTAGTAACCCTTCGCGCGCTGGATTTTCACCCAACTGACCAAGAATATCTTTATAATGTGCCGCTACAGCTTCAATTTTATCCTCGTTGTAACGGTCTATTTTTACATAACCATCTCTCGATTCGCCTTTTAATACGTCTTTATTGCTCATTAATTTAGATTTTTAACCAAAGTATTCAACAAAATTATTTTCGGTTTCGTAGATTTTTACACAGTGTAAAATCGCACCGCTCTCTGCAATCGGAGCCCAAAGTTGTTTCCAGATTTCGATGGCCAGGTTTTCGGTAGAAGCCAGTTTGCCTTTCATAAAATCTACATCAAGATTTAAATTTTTATGATCAACCTTATCCACCACATAGTCATTCATTACGTCTTTAAGCCATTTCAAATCAACCAGAAAACCTGTTTCCGGATTTACTTCGCCTTTAACGGTAACGTATAACCAATAGTTATGGCCATGCCAGTTGGGGTTGGCACATTTACCATAAACTTCATTATTTTTATCATCATCCCAATCGGTACGCGCCAATTTATGCGCCGCATTAAATGATGCTTTTCTCGTTATGTAAATCATTACTATAAAATAAAATGCAAATATACGGATAAAGGTTTAAGCTTAAAGACTAAAGACCATAGCTAAAAGAAATCCTAAAATATAATCTGCTAACTTTACAATATGAAAACTTTAGTTGTTGCGGCTACAAAAGCCGAACTTACCTTCTTTTATCAGCACTTTAATTTACCTGACAGTGATTTTGTAGAAAGTAAAAATTTCGACCTGCTGATTACCGGAGTTGGAATGGTAGCAACAGCTTTTGCACTAGGCAAACACCTTTCATCTAAATATAACCTCGTGTTAAATTTAGGGATCGCCGGCAGCTTCAATCGGGATATGGCCTTAGGTACTGTACTAAATATTACTGAAGATACTTTTGCCGAAATGGGGGCCGAAAATGGAACCGAATTTTTGAGCATAAATGATGTAGGTTTTGGAGAGAGCCATTATACCCCAACAACATCCCACAGTGTTAACCTGCCCATAGCAAATGGCATTACCGTAAACTGTGTAACGGGAAGCGAGAAAAGCATCAAAAATTTAATCAGCAGGTTAAATCCAACCACCGAAAGCATGGAAGGCGCTGCTGTTTTTTATGCCTGCAAACAGCTAAACATAGCTAGTTTACAGATTAGAAGTATCTCTAATTATGTAGAACCTAGAAATAAAGACAATTGGAAAATTGGCCTTGCCATTAAAAACTTAAACGATTGGGCCATCGACTTTATTGGAGAAATGAACTGATTATGACCGATTAGTTTACCGCAGTACTTAATTTTGAATTATGAACCCGACACAATTAAAATAATTATTTTAATTGTCAAAGGCTCCATCTAACAACTGAAAACAAAAAAATTAATAGATGAAACTTACCCTTGGATTTTCTCCCTGCCCTAACGATACATTTATTTTCGACGCACTCATTCACCATAAAATTGATACGGAAGGATTAACATTTGAAGTTTTTTATGACGATGTTGAAACCTTAAACCAAAAAGCACTTAGGGGCGAATTAGACATTACCAAGTTAAGTTTTCATGCATTTGCCTATGTAGCCAACCAGTATGCTTTATTGGATGCCGGTAGTGCCCTGGGCTTTGGCGTTGGCCCGTTATTGATCAGCAAAAATGATTTTGAAGGTGCAGCTGCCGCCCAACTCCAAAGCCCAAATAATACGCTCAAAATTGGGATACCCGGGAAATATACTACTGCAAATTTCTTATTGGGGATCGCTTATCCCCACTTACAAAACAAACAAGAACTTGTGTTCTCGGAAATTGAATCGGCTTTACTTAACGAGGAGATTGATTTAGGCCTGATCATTCACGAAAACAGGTTTACCTATCAGGATAAAGGTTTAACCAAAATTGTTGATTTAGGCGATTATTGGGAAAAACTTACCGGATGTGCCATTCCATTAGGAGGTATTGTAATTAATCGCAATTTAGACCGCGAAATACAGTTAAAAGTAAACCGCCTGATCCGCCAATCTGTTGAATTTGCGTTTGCACATCCAAAATCAGGTATCGATTTCATCCGCCAGCATGCGCAAGCCATGGAAGAAAGCGTGATGTACAAACATATCGAATTATATGTAAATAAATACAGCATCAATCTTGGTGAAGAAGGTCGCAAAGCAGTTGATACTTTATTTAAACTGGCCCAGGAACGCGGTATTATTCCTGCTATTCAGGAGGATTTGTATATTTAATTCGTCCCGTCAATACGACCGTAGCGAAGAGATCTAATCTCGCTTGAAAGATCATGAAACAAGTTCAGGATGACGACACGCTGGAGAGGTACATTAAATAGATTTCTCGACTGCTTAGCGCTTAGCTCGAAATGACGATAATGCGGAACATTTCAACGTTACAACATTACAACTTTTAACACTAGATCTAACTCACCAACAATTTATAACCTTTTCCGTGCACATTAATAATTTCAACTGCAGGATCGGCCTTAAGATACTTACGTAATTTGCTTAAAAACACATCCATACTTCTTCCGTTAAAGTAATTATCATCATGCCAGATGCTTAACAATGCTTCCTCACGGGTTAAAACGGTATTCTTTTTCAAACACAATAACCTTAAAAGCTCAGCTTCTTTGGTAGAAAGTTTTTGTTGATGATCGTTATCGGTAATAATCTGGGTAGTATAATCAAAATGATACCGACCAATAGTAAACTGGGTTTCGGCAACCTCGTCGTTCTTATCTGTTTTATTCGCTATCCGCTTAAACATTGCATTAATACGCAGTAAAAGCTCTTCTATACGAAATGGTTTAGTGATGTAATCATCGCCGCCTAAATCATAGGCAGCAGATTTATCTTCTAACATGGTTTTAGCCGTTGCAAAAATAATAGGCACCTGGGTGTTTACCTTTCTAATATCTTTACCTAAGGTAAAGCCATCTTTTTTGGGCATCATCACATCTAAAATACATAAATCGAAGTTTTGCTTATTAAATGCCTTCAAACCATCCTCCCCATCAGTACAAAGTACTACATCAAACTTGCCTTTCAGCTGCAGATAGTCTTGTAACAATAAACCTAAATTTGGGTCGTCTTCTACCAGGAGTATTTTTTTCATTTTCTTGTTTTTATTCAATACGTGACATTAGCCACATTAGCTTTTGATGATGAATATGAGTAACTGTTTAATTTGAATAAATTAATAAGCTACTATTTTAGGCCTTTTTAATTTTAATACATCGATACAGCAAGCTTTCATACCAATGTTTGAGTTTATAAAGGTAAAGATATTTCGAACGTTGTTCCTTTATCCTTTTCGCTACTTACCTTAATCGTTCCGTTCAGTTTTTTAATAATATCCTGAACATAATTTAAGCCCAGACCAAAGCCTTTAACATCGTGTAAATTACCGGTGGGCACTCTGTAAAACTGGTCGAAAATCCTTTTAGACTGTTCTTTGGTCATTCCAATGCCCTTATCCGCTATTTCGATAATTAAATTCTTGCCGGTATTTCGGGTAGTAATGGTAATCTCAGGCGTATCACTACTGTATTTATTCGCATTATCAATCAGGTTATAAATTACATTAGAGAGGTGAAGTTCATCGCCGTATACAACTGCATTTTCTGCATCGGTATGCACATTGATTATGGCATTCCTTTTTTGCAGCTGCAATTCCATGCTATCTAGCACAATCACAATCAAATCGTTCACATCTACCTCTGTATTCTCCATTTTAAGTTCTCCCTTCTCTAAACGCGCAATACTTAAAACACGCTCGATATGGCTACCCAGGCGAACATTTTCATCATAAATGATTCCAGCCAAACGTTTTAACCGGGCTTTATCTGCTGTCACCTCCGGATCTTTCAAAGCTTCGCTTGCAATCATAATTGTAGCCACAGGCGTTTTGAACTCGTGTGTCATGTTATTGATGAAATCGGTTTTCATTTCCGACAGTTTTTTCTGCTTCAAAATCGCATAAAGCGTGTAAGAAAAGATGAAAACAAGCACCAATAATAATCCAATTGACGACGCAAGTGTAGCACTTAGATTAGCTATAATGGCTGAATTTTTATTTGGGAAACTGACGAAGAGCATTCCAGGATCGCGAAAAATATCATTTCCGAATAAAGGTGTTTTATAGGTGTTTTCTGGTAAAAACGCTCCTTTAACATTAGATGCCATCATGAAAATGGTCGAATCTTTTCGGGCTAACGAAATCCGGTAAGAGGGCACTAATGAAATATTATTGGCCAGGAGTTCTTGTTCCAGTAAGCGCCCCAAAGCGCTAAAATTAATGCGTTTATAAATGGGTATATTGGTCTCCTGCAGTTCTTTAGATACATCCTCAACCACACTTGATCGGGTATACGAAAAAGTATCTTTACCCAGCGCAGCAATTTTAAGGGCCAATTTTTTCCGCTCAATTTCATCCTCCCGTTGAAATTTTTTCTGTAAATCATTCGGAATCTTCGGCACGTTTGCAAAACCCGGACTACCATCCCGTGGATCAAAAACCAGGTATCTTAATGTATCCGGCAAACTCTGCAGGCTTTTAAATTCGAATGTTTTTGGTGGTGCGGTAAAAGGTTTTGTGCGCATGCTATAACCTTTTAAAATAAGGCTTTTAACATCGATAATTGCATCCATCTGCAAATCCAGTTTATCGCCGTTTTCCGAACTTAGCGAAGTATATTCCCGTTCAGAAATTACATTCGGCGCCCGGTAAGATACACGGATAATACTATCCTGTTGGTTTAGGTAACTCTCAATCTGATTTTCGCGCTCGGCCTGCCGCAGCTCTGCTTCCTGCACATATTGTTGCCGCAAATCCTTAATATCCAATGCGCGCTGCCTGGAGTCCTGTAACTGCTTTAACTTATTTTCAGCATCTTTTCGGTTTAAGTGATCGGCAACATTTCTACGTTGTAGCTTATTTACTACCGATGTTAGCGTTTGATTTACCTGTTCATCAAAAAGCTGGGATTTTAGTTTATACGATTCCCTTATGTAATATAATTGCATTACAAATACGCCAAGTAGCGCAACCGTCATTAAAACCGTAATTAACCAAAAACTTCTTTTCTTCATGAATTAGATTAGTTTTTAAAACTAAAAAAACCGGGCATAATCTTCTTAAATCTAAATAGATATCAAAAATACTGATTAGCTAAGTGAAGTAGTTGTTTTTAACATATTTTAACAGCGGGAAGACTTCCGAAGTTTATCCTGCCCGGGGCATAGAAACTTCGGAAGCCTGGCGGGTCAAAAAAAAATGCCGAGGCTAAGCCTCGGCATGGTTCAAAATTGTTTGCTTAAAAAAGACTCTTTATTTAGAAAGGCAAATCATCATCTTCACCTGGTGCACTACTTACATCAACCGGAGCTGCATAAGCTGGCGTAGCTGCTGGAGCACCTGCCGCAACGGCATTGATACGCCAAATAACCAAGCTGTTAAAATATGATGTTTTACCTGATTTATCTGTCCATGGACGACCACGTAAATTAAAGAAAACCTCAACCTCATCGCCTGCTTTAAATGTATCTAATAATGCAGTTTTATCTTGTAAAGCCTCAAAACGGATATATTCTGGGTATGTTGGATTTTCTGCGTATTCTACTATTAAATCACGTTTTTTAAACGTTTCACTTACTTGTTGCGTGGCACCTACTTCGTGTACTTTTCCTTTAATTTCCATAACTAATACTACTTAATGTACTATAAACATCAAATCTCTATAATTTTATTGATAACTTCGCATATATTATGATGCAAGTTTTCCACAATAAAAGCAAGGTAATTATTACCTGCAATAAGCGCCTTTCGCCCTACTTACAAGAAGAAGTTACGGCTTTAGGCTATACCATTGAGCGGTCTTTTGCTACGGGCGTTGAACTCAACATTACCCTTACAGAGTGCATTAAGCTAAACCTTAACCTACGCTGTGCCAGTCAGATTCTATATGCCATAAAAAGTTTCAAAGCCATTACACCAGATGATCTGTATAAAGAAATTGCAGCCATTGAATGGGAAGAACTGATTGATTTTTCGGGTTATTTTTCTGTAACCTCAAATGTTGATAACCCCAATATTACCACACCGCTTTTTGCAAACTTAAAGGTAAAGGATGCGATTGTAGACCGCATGAAAGAGAAAAAAGGCATCCGCCCCAATTCTGGATCGGATGCAAATAAAACGGTAGTGCATTTATATTGGAAAGATGCTGATGCCGATGTTTTTATGGATACTTCTGGCGAAACTCTTGCCAAACATGGCTACCGTAAAATCCCAGGAAAAGCCCCTATGTTAGAGGCTTTGGCTAGCGGGGTTATTTTAGCAACCAAATGGGATAAGAAATCGGCATTTATCAATCCCATGTGCGGATCAGGAACCTTAGCTATTGAAGCCGCACTGATGGCCACCAACCGTGCTCCTGGTTTATATCGCATGAATTATGGTTTTATGTATATATTGGGTTATAACGAAGAAGTTTTTTTCGCTGAGCGCAGAATTTTAAAAGATCAGGTAATTAAAAATATTGATTTTAAAATTGTAGCTTCCGATCTGTCGGAAGATGCAGTTGAAGTAACCCGTAGAAATGCTAAAACGGCAGGTGTTGATACTTTAATCGAATTTGAAGCATGTGATTTTGAATTAACAACGGTGCCTGAAGATGGCAGAGGTGTGGTGGTTTTTAATCCCGAATACGGAGAACGTTTAGGCGTACACAGTAAATTGGAACTGACCTATAAACGTATGGGTGATTTTATGAAAACGATGTGTAAAGGCTATGCTGGTTATATTTTCACCGGAAATCCTGATCTTGCAAAGAAAATTGGTTTAAAAGCAGCCAAAAAAGTTGAATTTTATAATGGTAAATTAGACTGTCGCTTATTAGAATATGAATTATATGAGGGCTCTCGCAGGGCACCATTAGTTGATGCATAGTCTTTTTCACTGGAAATTAATATATTACGCTCTATTACGTACCATAACGTAGAAAATTGAAAAATATGGAATTTGATGACATGGATCATATGCCCGAATGGGAGCATTTTAGCCGATTTGGCCGGGATGATGAGGCTGAAGAGAATCTCTCAAACGTTGATGCCGAAAAGGTTAGGCTGAAGGTGACCAGAGCGAAAAGTCTTTACAACCAGGCAAGAGCCGTGTACAAATATGCTGCCCTATTCTGCGAAACACTGGAAGGAGAAATGGCCGAAATGACCGCTAACTTAATTATGCAGAATGCCCTCATGTTGTGCCCTAAGATAGTTGGTGCAGAAGGCGCAGATATGTATATTTTAAGAATGGAAAACGCTTCTATCATCAGAACCAACTGCCGCGAACTAGAAACCCAGGTAAGGGCAGCGGATATGTTCGAAATATGTGCCCCAGAATATAAAGACATTGTTTTAGGCGAAATCGAAAAATTTCGCCTACTCTTTATCGAATGGGTTAAACATTTCGAAAAAGATGAATTTGAAGATGACTGGGGTTTATATTAATCCTTGATCGTTAATTAATACATTTCCTTATCCCTCTTTTATTGTTTCTAACCATCTACCTCATATTTATATATCGGTTCTAACCATCCCTCCGCTATCTCGAGAAAAATCAAACTATAGGTTAAAATAAAATACCTAAACATTTTAGGTTATTGCCATGTTATGATAAATAGTTAATCATCCCGTTTCGTGTAATTTTAGATGTATTAAAATTTACATTCTTAAAATCTGTAGGAGTGAAAGTTTCGTATGTAATAAAAAATATTAAAAAAAATTATCCGTTTTATGGAAGATGTATTGACTTTAAAGACGAAGAATGTCGCAGGGAATATTAGAAAAATTAGAGAATACAGAGATTACACTCAGGATTATCTGGCAGCGAAATTAAAAATATCCCAAAATGCGTACAGCAAAATTGAGCTTGGTTATAGCAAATTAACTATTGACCGCTTGTTTCAGATTGCTGCAATTTTAGAGGTTGAAGTTCCACATTTATTAACCTTAAACCACAGCGATTTGGTCAAAATCATTGCTGATGACGAAAAAAGAACAGCGACGGCAAGCTAAACCGTTGCTGTTGATATCATTTCTTGTGCCCTGCAAATAATTCCTATACCTTTGGGATAAATTCAAAATTATGCAGGCTTCCATTCAAAAAACAATCGATTTTGTAAAAAAAACACTAGCTAATGCCGAAGCCGGGCATGATTGGTTTCATATAGAACGCGTTTTCAAAACCGCTCAAACCATTAACCAACAAGAAAATGGTGATGAACTTGTAGTGGCTTTCGCCGCATTATTGCATGATATTGCTGATCCCAAATTTAATAATGGCGATGAAGAACTTGGACCAAATATGGCTGCATCTTTCCTCTCATCAATTGCTGTTGATGCTGAGGTGATTGCTCATGTTAAACTGATTATCCAGAACATGTCGTTCAAAAACAGTTTTGATGGTGCAGGTTTTACTTCGAAAGAAATGCAGATTGTACAGGATGCAGACCGTTTAGATGCGATAGGAGCCATTGGTATTGCCAGGGCATTTACCTACGGAGGATTTAAAAACAGGGTACTTTACGATCCGGCCATTTTACCAGAAAAACACCTTAACAAAGAAAGCTATAAAAATACCACTGCGCCAACTATTAACCATTTTTATGAAAAACTGCTGCTATTAAAGGATATGATGAATACAAAAGCAGGAAAAGCAATGGCAACAGAAAGACATAATTTTATGTTGCTTTACCTGGAACACTTTTATAAAGAATGGGAAGGCAAATAACTTTCAACTTCATACGATTATTCCAAATTCGAATAGATTAAACGGATTTATTTGCTAATATTTTTAGTTATTAAGCTATCTTTGTTAGTAAAATATCTCCTATGTTTGATCGAATCCGTGAAAAATTAAATATTCTTGCTGACGCTGCTAAATATGATGTTTCTTGTTCATCAAGCGGCGGCACAAGAAAGAATGATAATAAAGGGCTTGGTAACAGCCACACGTCTGGTATTTGCCATACCTATACAGAAGATGGCAGATGTGTCTCTTTATTAAAAATCCTTCTGACCAATCATTGTATTTATGATTGCTTATTCTGCGTTTCGCGTAAAAGTAACGACATAAAACGTGCGGCCTTTACGGTAGATGAGGTAGTAGAACTGACCATGAATTTTTATCGCCGTAACTATATAGAGGGCTTATTTTTAAGTTCAGGGATTTTTAAAAATGCCGATTTTACCATGGAAAGGCTACTGCTGGTGGTAAAAAAATTGCGTTTAGAGCAAAATTACAATGGCTACATCCATTTAAAAACCATTCCTGGCGCCAGTGATGAATTAATAAAAGAAGCTGGTTTGTATGCCGATAGGATGAGTATCAATCTGGAAATGCCTACCGAGGCGGGGTTAAAACTTTTGGCCCCTGAAAAGAGCCATGCTGACGTAATTAAGCCGCTCGACTTTGTGCAGAAGCAGATCACCCAGTTCTCAGCAGATAAAAAGTTAATCAAACACGTCCCGAAATTTGTACCGGCAGGGCAAAGCACTCAAATGGTTATTGGTGCTACCCCCGAAAGCGATAAAGATATTATGTACACTGCTAATGCCTTTTATAATAACTTCTCCTTAAAAAGAGTATACTATTCTGGTTATGTTCCTATTAGTAACGATACCAGGATGCCTATATTGGGCACACAACCTCCTCTATTAAGAGAAAACCGTTTATACCAAACTGATTGGTTGATGCGGTTTTATGGCTTTAAGGTTCAGGAAATTTTAAATGATGCCAACCCAAACCTGGATATTGATATCGATCCAAAATTAAGCTGGGCAATCAGAAATATGCAGCATTTCCCAGTTGATATTAACACCGCTGATTATAAAATGATCCTTCGGATACCGGGAATCGGTGTAATGTCGGCAAAGAAAATTGTGCAGGCCCGTAAATTTGGCAAACTCAGGATTGATCAGTTAAAAAAAATAGGCGTGGCTTACAATCGGGCGAAACATTTTATTGTTTGTCTGGACAGTCCTTATCAGCTGAAAGATTATCAGGGCACGCAGATCAAAGCTTTTATTCTGGCCGAAAGCAAGAGCAAATATTTAAAAACGGATAGCAATCAGATGATTTTGTTTTAAACCTGCTGTCATCCTGAACGGAGTGATGGATCTTTTAATCCTGAGGCAGCTCGTGGGTTCTGCTTTCATGCCTGACGGTTCTTCATTGCGTTCAGAATGACAATTAAACTACTCCCAACCAATGACCTACATTTTCGATGGTTCTCTTCAAGGCCTTTTAACAGCCGTTTTTGAATGGTTTGAGCGTAAACCTGGCAAAGTAATGCTCAAATCAACCGAAATGTTTCAGCCAGAAGCTTTTGCAGAAAGTTTTACGGTTATCACCGATGCAACAAAGGCCGACCGCGTTTGGGTAGGACTTCAGAAAAAGCTGAAGAAAGAGTGGCTCCGCAAATTTTATTGCAGTTATTTATCAGAAATTCCAGAAGCTTACCATCATCTTTTTCAATTTTCGATTTACATTTTTAAACATCCTGTCGGCGCAGAAGGTAATTATGGTAATGAGCATGTAATTGCCCTTTCTAAATATGCCAAAAGTGTAGAACGTGAAAAACACCGAATGGAAGCATTTATCCGCTTTCAGAAAACCGGCGATGGAATATTTTATGCTGGTATTGATCCTGATTTTAATGTGCTCCCCTTAATATCTAACCATTTTAAAAACCGATATGCCGACCAACAATGGGTTATTTATGATTTAAAACGCAAGTATGGCCTGCATTATAACTTAACCTCAGTTGAAGAAATTACGATCAGTTTTACCAATGGTATAAATAAACAAAGCCCGGCATCAATATTAATGGATGAAAGCGAAGCTTTATATGCAACGCTCTGGAAAGATTATTTTAAAAGCGCAAATATCGTAGCCCGCAAAAACACCAAATTGCATGTGCAGCATGTACCCAAAAGATACTGGAAATATTTGACAGAAAAAGCGATATAAAATGGCTGTAAACATTGATATAAATCACAATAAAGCCGTCAGCTCGACCAAAACGCAGTGGAATGGAGAAATCTATCACGGCGAATTTTATGGCAACGTTACTCTTACTTATAATGACGACCGCCTTAATAAACAATAAATTTGACTAAAAAAATGAAACTTACTGCCATGCTGACACGCCTGTAAACCATTAGCATGAAAAGATTGACAGTTTGGTGAAAATTTGTCCCTCAAAATCACTTGGCATAAAAAGTGTTAATTATATGTTTAGTAAAAAAACTCAAATCAAAATAAAAAAATAATAAAAGTTATGGCGTTAAACCTTAAACCAATTGCTGGCAGTTCGAACAGAGTAATCGTTGAACCGGCTGCAGCTGAAGAAAAAACTGCGTCAGGTTTGTATATACCTGATACTGCAAAAGAAAAACCATCTAAAGGAACTGTAGTCTCTGTTTCTGAAGAAGATTCTGAAGGTAAAAAAGCGAGCGTAAAAGTTGGCGATGTTGTAATTTATGGTAAATACGGCGGTACTGAGTTTCCTTATGAAGGTAAAGATTACCTAATTATGCGTGAAACTGATATTTACGCTGTTGTTGGGTAGATCAATTGAAATGTTGTAACGTTAAATGTTACAATGTTGTATAAATCGGATGGCTTGAAACATTTCAACCTTCCAACATAAAACTTTAAAACAAAACTTAAAATGTCTAAACAAGTAAAATATAACGTAGAAGCACGCGACGCCCTGAAAAGAGGGGTTGATATTCTTGCAAATGCAGTAAAAGTAACATTAGGTCCAAAAGGACGTAACGTAATTATTGATAAAAAATTCGGATCACCAGCAATTACCAAAGATGGTGTTACGGTAGCAAAAGAAATCGAATTGAAAGATGCAGTTGAGAACATGGGTGCTCAAATGGTTAAAGAAGTAGCTTCAAAAACAGCTGATATTGCCGGTGACGGTACTACTACTGCTACTGTATTGGCTCAGGCAATTATCACTACCGGTATTAAAAACGTTGCAGCTGGTGCAAACCCAATGGATTTAAAACGTGGTATCGATAAAGCTGTTGCTGCTGTTGTAGAAAATTTAAAAACACAATCGCAAACTGTAGGTGAAGACAACAATAAAATTAAGCAAGTTGCGTCTATCTCTGCTAACAACGATGAAGTAATCGGTGCTTTAATTGCTGAGGCAATGGGTAAAGTTGGTAAAGATGGTGTAATTACTGTTGAAGAAGCAAAAGGTACTGAAACTGAAGTTAAAACAGTTGAAGGTATGCAATTTGACAGAGGTTACTTATCTCCATATTTTGTTACGAATGCAGATAAAATGGAAGCTGAATTAGACAGTCCTTACATTTTAATCTACGACAAAAAAATCAGCAACATGAAAGAATTGTTGCCGGTTTTAGAAAAAACAGTTCAAACGGGTAAACCATTGGTAATCATTTCTGAAGATTTAGATGGCGAAGCTTTAGCTACTTTGGTAGTTAACAAAATCCGTGGTTCATTAAAGGTTGTTGCTGTTAAAGCTCCAGGATTTGGTGACAGAAGAAAAGCAATGTTAGAAGACATCGCAATCTTAACTGGCGGTATTGTAGTATCAGAAGAAAGAGGTTATAAATTAGAAAATGCTGATTTAACTTATTTAGGTTCTGCTGAGAAAGTTGTTGTTGACAAAGACAATACAACTGTAATCAATGGTGCTGGTAACTCAGAAGATATTAAATCTCGTGTTAGCCAAATTAAATCTCAGATCGAAACGACTACATCTGATTACGATAAAGAAAAATTACAAGAGCGTTTGGCTAAATTGGCTGGCGGTGTTGCAGTTCTTTATGTAGGTGCAGCTAGTGAAGTTGAAATGAAAGAGAAAAAAGACCGTGTTGATGATGCTTTACATGCAACCCGTGCGGCTGTAGAAGAAGGTATTGTTGCAGGTGGTGGTGTTGCTTTTATCCGTGCTGTTGAAGCTTTAGCAAACTTAAAAGGTGCTAATGAAGATGAAAACACTGGTATCCAGATCATCCGTCGCGCTATTGAAGAGCCATTACGTCAAATTTGCGAAAACGCAGGTATTGAAGGTTCTATCGTAGTTCAAAAAGTTAAAGAAGGTACAGCCGATTTCGGTTATAATGCACGTACTGATGTTTACGAAAACTTAATTGGTGCAGGTGTTATCGACCCAACTAAAGTGAGCCGTGTAGCCTTAGAAAACGCAGCATCTATTGCAGCCATGTTATTAACTACAGAAGTTGTTTTAGCAGACGAGCCTGAAGAAGGTGGTGCTCCAATGCCGCCAATGGGCGGTGGCGGTATGGGCGGTATGATGTAACATTCACCCATAACGAAACGTTTTCGTGTAAAAAAACCCTCAAGGTACAATACCTCGAGGGTTTTTTTATGCCTTTATCATACCATAAAAGAAGCTTTACCGCGCTTACAACCTACTCATTTAGTTCGTTTTGGTGTAAAATTTTGCAGGCTTAACATAAAAACTACGTTATTTATATTGTATATTTATTGATGTGTCTCAAGTCGAATATTCATTTTTGATATTGGACTAAAGCGAGTTAAACTGACAAAGCTTCCGGAACACAATAAAATCATTCCCTGCTATTAGACTTTTATGGAGATTTGTTGTAAAAGCGTAAGGTTTTCTTTTGTGCTATTTTTTGGGGCATTTCTGCTTGCGTCGAATGTTTTCGCACAGGTAAACATTGGTATAGTAGATCCCGGACCATATACTCCCGGCAGTACCATTGCAGTTCCTTTTCAAGTACCCTCAAGTTGCACCACTCAGGGAAATCAATTTCAACTCTATTTATCAGATCAGAACGGAAGTTTTGCAGCAGAATCACTTATTGGCTCTTATGCTGGCTTTTATAGCACTTACGTAAACGGATTGCTCCCTACAAGCCTTACACCAGGAACAGGCTATCGCGTTCGGGTTAAAACAACCTTGCCAACTTCGGTCAGTGCCGCCTCCACTCCTTTCGAGGTTAAAGCCGGTGCTGCTGTTGAAGCTAAGCTCACCTCAACCTATTTAAACAATAACAATAGAGAAACTTTTGGCACCTGCATGAGCAAGCCAAACAATTCTTTTCTGATCAGTAACGAATCTACAGCAAATAGTAATGTTACAGCAACAGTAACCGACCAGGGCAGCGGCGGAAGCACCACCACATTATCCTTCCCTACACCAATACAAAGTTTTACGGCCCAACAATCGCATTACACTATTTACGCCAAGGCAGTAATGCCTGATGGCTCTGTTGCCACCAAAGCCTATCTGTTGATTAATAATAAAACCATTACTGCCTTTGCCAATACGGGCAACACTGTGGTATGTTTACCATTAGGAGCCTTAACATTTAGTGTTGATGTTACTTCAGCTTCCGGGATTCAAAATAACTTCCCAGGCAATATTTACACCATTAATTGGGGCGACCAATCTACAACCACTTATACACTCTGCGATATTATCAATAATGGTGGTACTGTAACCCACTCCTACATTAAATCATCTTGCGGAAGTGTTTCAACTTCTAGTGCAGGCACCATTTTTAATGCATTTGATGTATCCATCAATGTATCGAACACGTTTTGCGGCATCATTGGCACACCGGTTTCTTCTTCGGCCAAAGTAGTGGTTAAACCGGAAAATTCTTTTGCTTTCAATAGCCCTGGCTGTACCAATGCCGACATTACTTTTGTAAACACTTCTACACTTGGCGAAAATCCAAACACCAATACCATAGGCTGTGCGCCAAATGAAGTAACTTATAACTGGTATGTAGATGGTGTGCCAGTAAAAGCAAATCAACCCAGATCATATAATCTGGTACATAAATTTACAACACGTGGTGAGCATGTTATCCGTTTAGAATCAAACACTTCCGGCGCATGTAACGCTGATCCGGTAGAAATGAAAATCTGCATCCAGGATCCACCGAAGCCAGATTTTAGTTTACCATCAAGTACAATCTGTGCCGGATCAACACTAAAAGCAACTGATCTTTCTGTTTTAGACAATATCTGCGGTGCAGCGAATAACTATTCATGGTCAGTTAGTCCAACAGTCAGTTTTGTAGGAGGCACCAATGCAGCAAGCAAAGAGCCCGTATTCAGTTTCCCTACTGCGGGTACATACACCATCACCTTAAGCATTAGCACACCGTCATGCGGCCTAATTACCAGCCAACCACAAACTGTTGTGGTAAATGAAAGCCCAAAAGCTACACTTTCACCTGATATTATATTGTGTAACCTTGCAGTTTACGATTTTAACAATACCACAACAGGACCGACCAAAACATTGATAACAGGTACCATAAAAGATTTACCAGACACTTATACCTGGACTGTTGTTCCATCGGGAACAGGAACTTACAGCTTTACTAACGGCACAACGGCAAATTCTAAATATCCATCTATAAAATTTGATAGCTACGATACTTATACCATAAAGGTTGTTCATAAAAATAATTGTGGCACAGCAGAAGATACACAGGTAATTACTTTCAGCACTGCTCCTGTGGTTAACGCAGGCCCCGATCAAAGCATCTGCTTTAACGATCAGAGTTTTACTTTAAATGGCATGGTAACCGGAACCACAACCACACAAACCTGGGTTGGGGGGCAAGGTACATTTACACCTAACCGAAATGATTTAAATGCCGTTTATACCCCAACATTAACTGAAAAAAGAGCCGGTATAGTTACATTAACATTAAGGGTTACTACCTCATTGGCTGCTCCATGTAACCAGATTGATGATGAAATTATCTTAAAAATTAAACCAGACATCAGCTTAACAAGCGCAGCTACCAAAACCATTTGTACGGGCAATAGTGTAGCATATACTCCAACATCAGCCGTAGCAGGCGTAACCTATACCTGGACAGCTACCGGTACACCGTCTGTAACCGGATATACAGTTAATGGGACTGGAGATATTAATGATGTGCTTACCAATACCGATATTAATGCAGATGCCAGCGTAACATATACCATCACGCCCAATTTCGATGGCTGCAATGGAACGCCTTTTAATTTGTTGGTTACGGTAAAGCCTAATCCTATCGTTGCTGCTACATCGGCCAGTTCAACCATCTGTAATAAAACATCATCGGCCATTAGCCTATCGGGCAATTTTGCAGGAGTAAATTACACTTATAGTAGCGCAGTAACCGGAAGCATCACCGGAAATAGCAATCGAAGTGTTGCATCAGCAGAAACACAGATAAAAGATATCTTAACTAATTCAGGCACCACCAGCGGCATTGTAACCTATACCATTACACCCGTATCTACAAATGGCTGTCCAGGTACTCCTATCAATATTACCATTACAGTTTTACCCAGCGCAACACCAGCAAGTGCTGGCATGGATGAAGCGATCTGCAATACCGGCACTTACACTTTAAAAGGAAATGATCCAATAGTTGGTACCGGCAAATGGACAACTGTTACTGCGCCAACAGCTGTAACGTTTGCTGATGATACGCAGGGCAATACAACCATCACAGGTTTACAGGCAGGAAATACTTATACCTTTAGATGGACAATAAGCGACACTAACTGTTCTACATCCAGTGATGATGTTCAAATCACGGTTAACCCGCTCAGTATTGGTGGTACCACAACTGGGGATGCGAGTGTTTGTGCAGGTTCAAATGGAGGGAACATCAATTTAGCAGGGCAGGTTGGCAATATTATCCGTTGGGAAAGATCTATTGATAATGGGATTAACTGGTCTACCATCACTTCAACTGCAAATCCATATGTATTTACTAACCTCACCATTACCACACAATACCGTGCAGTAGTGCAAAGCGGTAGTTGTGCAGAAGCTTTTTCTACCGTAACCACCATCACGGTAAACCCCGGAACTGTTGTAGCCAACGCAGGACCAGACCAAAATTTATGCACCGGGAGCAGCATTAACCTCAATGGAAACAATCCCGCACCGAACAGTGGTGCTTGGACCATCGTATCGGCTCAAACAAGCGTTGTTATTACCGATCCTAACCTATACAATACTACGGTTACCGGTTTAGTACCAGGGGAAACTTACACTTTCAGGTGGACTATTACCGGTTTTGGCGCTTGCCCCCCTTCTACTGATGATATAACCATTACTTATTATCCACTAGTTACCAATAACATTAGCGCATCGGCTGCACCCACTTGCTCAGGACAGAATATTACCATTAACGGTGATGTACCTACAGGAGGAACAGGCACTTATGCCTACCAGTGGCAAAGCAGTGCCGATGGCAATACATGGGCAAATATTCCTTCGGCCGTTAATAGAGATTTAACTATAACAGCTACTGCTTCTAGTTATTTCAGGCGGGTAGTAAACAGTACCTCTTGTCCCTCGTTCAGTAATTCGGTACAAATTACTGTTTTACCAGCGCTAACCAACAACACCATTTCTGCCGATCAAAACATATGTATCGGCACAGCTGCTGCAGCTTTAACAGGCACTACACCTAGTGGCGGTAGCGGATCATACACCTATCAATGGCAATCAAGCTTAAATGGGACGGATTGGAGCGATGTGTTGGGGGCAAACAGTTTAAACTTTACACCGCCAACACCAACTGCAAGCATTTATTACCGCCGATCAGTTGCCAGTGGGGTTTGCGATAATAGTTTAAGCAACCAGATTAAGATAACAGTAAACCCGAATGCAAAAGCCGAAATAACTTACAACACCAACACCGGATGTGCCCCTTTTAAACTCGATGCTTCCAATATTGCCGCAACATTATACCCCGATAGAAATAGTGTTTATACCTGGTTTGCCAATAATATACAAATTGGAGTAGGAGCAACCTTTCCTGGTTATACCATCACGAATGGCAACGAAAGCGTAACCATAAAACTTGTTGTTACCAGTAGCCTGGGTTGTAATCAGGACGAAAAAAGTGAAGTATTTAGTACTTTCCCTAGTGTTACACCATCGTTTACACAAAGTGCAACAGAGGGTTGTGGCCCGCTTAGTGTTACTTTCACCAACACTACTAATCCGCTTAACAGCGCAACTTATGTATGGGATTTCGGCAATGGTCAAACTTCCACCCTCGCACAGCCTGCAGCAATAACTTTTCAGGCTGATCCAACCGGGAAAGATAAAACCTATAATATTACGCTAACAACAACCTTACCCTGTGGCGTTCCCGTTATAACAACTGCAACGGTTATTGTACATGCCAAACCTGTTGCCATATTTTCGCCTGATAAAACAACAGGATGTGCTGATCTTCTTGTGAACTTCATCAACACGAGTCCGGAAAGTGCGGGTACAACCTACACTTACGATTTTGGCGACGGCACTTCAGCAGGGCCTATTACGGATAGAAACACAATAAGCCATACCTTTAAAACGCTTGTAGTAAAAGACTTTATTGTTAACATGACGGCTAAGAATAGCTGTGGTGAAACAAATGCTACCCCAGTTGTGATCAGGGTTTCGCCAAATGATATTACGCCTGCCTTAGTAGTAAATGGTAACGAGAAAAAAGGTTGCGCACCCTGGACTGTAAACTTTTTAAATAACACCAGCGGAGCCAGTCGCTACGTTTACACCATTACCAATGAGGATTCTGGAGAGGCACCAGTTGTCATCCCGACCACCAATACGGGCGTTTTTCCATATACTTTTCTTAAAGCAGGCCAATACACCATCAGGTTAGATGCTGAAAATGATTGTTCAAAAAATTCAGCTACCGAAACAGTAACCGTACTTGCCCAACCTACAGTAAGTTTCAGTGCCGATAAAACTATTGGTTGTACCAACCTGGTTGTTAAATTTAAAAACACAAGTGTTGGTGCTATCGGTTATACATGGGATTTTGGTGATGGTTCCCCGATCTCAAATGAATTTGAACCACAGCATACCTACACCGGATCGGATATAAATTACTCCGTAACCTTAACCGCAATCAATGCATTGGATTGTTCCCAAGCCGTAACAAAAACAGATTTTATCCGTATTGTTGCACCACCAATGGCCACATTCACGGTTAGCCCTGGGAACGAAATATCTGTTCCAAATTATACTTTTGGCTTTACAGATATAAGCGCAGGCTCGGTTAGCTGGGAGTGGTCTTTTGGCGATGGTGCGAAATCGACTTTACAAAATCCTAACCATACTTATGCCAATGAAGGCACTTATAATGTAACCCTGAAAGTATTGAACAAAGAAGGTTGTTCTTCTTCTACCTTCCAATTCGTGAAAATTATTAGTGTACCGGGCAATTTAAACATTCCCAACTCCTTTATGCCAGCAAGCGCGAAAAATGAAATTAAAATCTTTAAAGCAAAAGGTCGGGGTATAAAAGAATGGAACATGTCTGTTTTCAACAAATGGGGAGAGTTACTTTGGGAAACAACCAAATTGGACGATGGCGCACCTTTAGAAGGCTGGGATGGTACTTATAAAGGCCAGGAACAGCCACAGGGTGTTTATTACTGGAAAGTAGACGTCAAGTTTATTAATGGAAGCGAGTGGAAAGGCATGACTTACGATTCATCCCCTGCCCGAAAAACCGGCGTAATATATTTAATCAGATAGATAATGGGTAGAAGGGTAATCATATTTTTGTTTTGCTTGCTGCCAATGGTTGCTTTGGCGCAAGACCACATTTACTCACAGTTTTACAATGCGCCAATTTATTTAAATCCCGCACTTACCGGGCAATTTGAAGGCGACATCAGGTTTAACGCACTCTACCGTAATCAATGGACAGGTTTAGCCAGCGATTACTCGTACATGATGGCTTCAGGAGATCTTAATCTATCCAGAATAAACAGCGGAGTTGGAATTATTTTTAACCGCAGCAGTGAGGGTACCGCCTATCTGCTCAAGAACAACATTGCCTTAAGCTATTCTTATATCATTGGTGGAGATAATTTTGCTTTATCATTTGGTTTACAAGGAGGCATTACCAACCAAAAGCTAAATTGGGATAAACTAGTCTTTGGCGATCAGATCGATATCGTAGGTTATATCCCGGGAAGTATTTCGGGTGCCGAGAGACCAAGTGTAGATAGCCGATATTATTTTGACTCAAATGCTGGCGCCAACCTCGTAGTAGGAAAATTCATGATGGGCTTGGCAGCACATCACCTTAACCGTCCGAATGAATCCTTATCAGGTTTTCAGGCCAAATTACCAATGCGCATCTCGGGTAATTTAAGTTATAAGTTAACTTTGGTGCCAGATGAGTACGATCGCGACGGAAATTACCTCATCCCATCCATAGTTGCCTACAAACAAGGCAATGTAAAATCATTCAGCGCAGGCCTGCAGTATAAGTATGCAAGCATAAATGCCGGGATATGGTATCGTAACGATGGCAATTCGAATGGAAATGATGCGATTGTATTTTCTGTAATCTTCGATATTTTTAACCGCAAAACCAATGGTGAAAAATTCAGATTGGGAATTAGTCACGATGCTACAACTTCTAAAATTAACTACAGCAATACAGGCGGAACATCCGAAATTGGCCTAGGTTATGAAAAATATTTTCCAAATAGTTCAAATGGTGGCCGTGCAAATGGACTAAGATGTTATGATTTTTATTAATTTGCCGTTGACAATTAAAGGCGATGAACGAAATTATAGAGCAAAATCATTTTATAACACAAAGCGAAATCAATAAATTTTTATTGGCTACACTACTTTGCGGTATAATCGGAGCCGAACGCGAGTACAGAAGTAAATCTGCCGGATTAAAAACCATGATGATGATTGGTCTGGGCGCTACCTTATTTACCATCCTATCGATTAATATAGGCCCCACCAGTCAGGATCGGATTGCGTCTAACATTGTTACCGGCATTGGCTTTTTAGGGGCTGGAGTAATTTTCAAAGAAGAAAACCGCGTTAAAGGGTTAACCACAGCTTGCATCATCTGGATTGTGGCAGCCATTGGCATGGCAGTAGGTTCTGGCTATTACGAACAGGCCGTTGGCGTTACCATTGTGGTGATGTTGGCTTTAATCATCTTCCCATTTTTAGAAGAAATCGGCGACCGCCGTTTTACCAAGCGCATCTATCGCATTGTTAAAAAACAACATACACATGGCGATTTAGAAAGTTACGAAGAAGTTTTCAGGGAAAGTAAACTGAAACCCCAACGTGGCAAGCATCAGCTGGTAAACAATATCATTACCGGAAACTGGACGGCTACCGGTACGCCACAAAATCACCAGAAGTTTGTAGAGCGGATGCTGAAAGATGAAGATATTATTGAGTTTGATTTTTAACTGACTAAATTAATCCCACATTTCTCTTGGTCATTTTGACTTTCCACGTGAAACAGACTAAAAATAGCGCTTTGTCCTTTGAACGAGATTTCCTCAAAAGTTAAATGTAAGATTGGGTCGAATTTTATTGTGGCATCTAAAATCATTTGTCCGATTTAAAGTGCTGCACCACTCCCACTTTTTAGAGGAACTTCAAATGAAAAAATTAGCACATTTAGCCTATTAATCACACAAAATTAATTTATCCAAAATCATAAAACAATTATAGCTTTGTATAACTAACTTTCATAATGATTAAGGAACAAATTTCGGTTTTCGATATTTTTAAAATAGGTATTGGCCCATCCAGTTCGCATACATTAGGTCCGTGGCGGGCTGCCCAGCAATTTACGGCTTCCCTTACACAGCATAACCTGATTAACAATGTTGAAGGTATCAAGATATTACTATATGGCTCTCTTGCCAAAACAGGCAAAGGACATGGAACTGATGTAGCCATTCTGCTGGGCTTAACAGGTGCAGATCCGGTAACTTTTGATGTAGATGCCGTTACCCCAACATTCGAAAGCATCCAAAGAGATAAAAAATTAAATCTTGCTGATCATTTAGTTATTGATTTTGATTACGATCAAGATCTGCTTTTCCTTTTTGCCGAAAGTTTACCCTTTCATCCCAATGCTGTTACTTTTCAGGCATTTTTAAAAGATGGAAAAGCTTTTTCAGAAACCTACTATTCCATTGGTGGCGGTTTTGTGGTAAAAGAGGGCGAAGACAATAGCAAAAAAGCCCAGGTAGACCTTCCCTTTCCCGTTGAAAAAGCAAAAGACCTTTTACACTGGTGTTTATCTACCGGTTTAAAGGTAAGCGAAATTGTAATGGAGAATGAACTGGCCTGGCGTAATGAAGCAGAGACAAAAAAAGGGATTTTACAGCATTTCGCCGTAATGCGCGATTGTATTTATCGTGGCTGCCATACCACAGGTTTTTTACCTGGAGGCTTAAATGTAGCGCGGAGAGCATTTCCATTAAATAAACGATTAATTGGCAAAACCGAATATTCAGATTATACTGGCTGGGTAACAGCGATCAGAAAAGGCGGAAACGGCTTTAACTATATTTTAGACTGGGTAAGCTGTTTTGCATTAGCTGTTAATGAAGAAAATGCATCGTTTGGTCGTGTGGTTACCGCCCCTACCAATGGTGCCGCAGGCGTAATCCCTGCCGTATTGCAATATTTTATCACCTTTTGTGATGGTTATAGCGAAGAAAAAATCATCCAGTTTGTTGCCTGTGCATCAGAAATTGGCAGTATTTTCAAAAAAGGAGCAACAATTTCAGCCGCTATGGGTGGATGTCAGGCCGAAATCGGCGTTTCTTCAGCTATGGCTGCAGCAGCTTTAACCGAGTGTTTAGGCGGTTCGCAGAGGCAGGTTTTAATGGCAGCAGAAATTGCCATGGAACATCACCTGGGTTTAACCTGCGATCCGATTGGCGGCCTGGTACAGATTCCTTGCATCGAAAGAAACACCATGGGTGCCATTAAAGCCATTACCGCGAGCCAATTGGCATTACAAAGTAATCCTGATAAGGCAAAAGTAAGTTTAGATGCGGTGGTAAATACCATGTGGGAAACTGCACTCGACATGAATGCCAAATACAAAGAAACATCTGACGGCGGATTAGCAACCAACATTCCGATCAGTTTACCAGAATGTTAATTCAACATTGTTGCAATAAAATGACAGATGTTATTGATTTATTACAAAATTTTTGAGGTCAAATCAACAAGTATTTTTACATTCGCTGACTTTATTAATTATTCATAAAATGATCAACTACACCAAAATCAGTGTGATTGGTTTGGCATTGTCGTTATCTATATCAGCGACTTATGCACAAGACAATCTCGTTAATTCTTTAAAAAACAACCAAAGCGAAAACAGTGCAGCTTCTTTTAAATTTACGGAAGTAATTAATCTTGCCAATACCCCGGTTCAGAACCAAGGATCTTCAGGTACCTGCTGGAGCTACTCTACCAACTCATTTTTAGAATCAGAAATGATTAAAGCTGGCAAACAGCCTGTAGCTTTATCTCCGCTTTTCTCAGCCCGTAATGCTTATGTAGAAAAAGGTAAAAATTACGTGCGCATGCATGGGGCAGTTTCATTAGGCGATGGTGGCGCTTTGCACGACGTAATCAACATGTACAGAAAATATGGCGCAGTTCCACAAGAGGTATACACCGGACTAAACTACGGCACTAAAATCAATAAAACTGCAGAACTTGGCGATATTGAAAAAGGTGTTTTAGAAGCTGTTGTAAAAAATGCAAATGGCGAGTTAACACCTAACTGGTTAAAAGCTTATACAAGTGTAATCGACGCTTATTTGGGTGCCGTACCAGAAAACTTCACCTATAATGGTAAAAAATATACCCCTAAAACTTTCGCTCAGGAAGTGGTAGGTTTAAATCCAGATAACTATGTGGAACTTTCTTCATTCAACGATCACCCTTTCTATAGCAAATTTACGTTATTGGTACCGGATAACTGGTCTTTCGATCAGGTTTATAATGTAAAAGTGAACGAGCTAACAGATATTATTGATAATGCCTTAAAAGGTGGTTATACAGTGGCATGGGCTACAGATGTTAGCGAAAAAAACTTCAGCTGGAAAAATGGTGTAGCCTTTGTGCCGCAAACGCCTTTCGCTGATATGACTGCGAAACAAAAAGCAGAAATGTTTAACGGTCCGCAGCCAGAGATGGAAATTACACAGGAAAACCGTCAGCTTGCTTTCGACAACTATCAAACCACTGATGATCATGGTATGCACATTGTTGGTTTAGCCAAAGATCAGAACGGTAAAGAATATTATATCGTTAAAAACTCCTGGGGAGCAAGCAACGATTACAAAGGATATTTATACGTAACTAAAAACTATGTAAAATATAAAACAACTGCAATTTTATTAAACAAAGCAGGTATCCCATCTGCAATTGCTAAGAAATTAGCTTTGTAATTCAATCAAAATCATTTAAGGAGCCGCAGAAGAAATTTTGCGGCTTTTTTGTTAACCACAGAGCTCACCGAGTTTTACACAGAGGAACACTGAGAAACCCTGTGAAGTAGCCTACTTCTCTCACTTTGACGTCTATAATAAATTAGAGTTTCTATCTGCGGTTAAAATATACAAATCTCTGTGATCTTCGTGCCTTTTCTCTTCAGTCTCTGTGGTAAAAAAGTAAACATTAAACTACCCCTGAATAATTCAGCACCAACCACCATAAACCCGTAGTAATAAATGAAAGCAATATCCCAATCCCCACCACCAGATTAGAAAGCTTAGGGTTAAGGTTATATTGATCGGCTACTACACCAGCGCTTACTAATGTAGGCATAGCCATTTCGAAAATGCTGATTTTGGTAATCATTCCATTTGCATTTAAGAGAATTGCCACAATCAACACAGCCAATGGCGCCAGGATCAGTTTGTACAATAAAGCAAAACTGATGTGCTTCAATTCGCTAAACCATCCACCAAATTTTAGTTGTAAACCTATCGAAAATAGCGCCAATGGACCAACTGTGCCCGCCAGCTTTTCGAATAGTGGATCAAGTGAAGAAAGATTAATAAAATGTGGCAGAATCAGTGCTAAAACACAACCAATAAACGGTGGAAAGGTTAATACTTTTTTCAGCACTAATTTTGGGCTTAACTTTTGATCCTGCGACGAACGGATGGCCACAATAACACCAATGGTAGACAGCAGCATAAAAGTTACCTGATCACAGATAATAGCAATTGCCAGTTCCTTTTCGCTAAAATAAGCCAGAATTAGCGGGAAACCCACAAATGAGGTATTACTTAGCGAACTGGTTAGTTTTAATCCGCCAGCAGTAGCTTTGCTGATATTCTGGGTACGGCTATAGAGGGCAATAAATAGCCAGCCCAATAGCCAGACACCAATTGGCGCCAATGCCGGAAACAATAAATCTTTACTCCAGGTAATATGTGGCAGATACTTAAACGACACCGCAGGCAGTGCAATATAGATAATCCATGCATTAATGCCCTTATGTGCATCTTTAGGCAACGACTTACTCTTTCTGAAAAGAATGCCAGCCAAAATGCATAAACCGATGAGAATGAAATTTGCCATCAAATAGCGCAAAGATAATCTATAAAAGAAAAACGCCAATAAGCACATTCTTATGGCGTTTCAGATATTTTAAGCTGAAGGTTTTGGTTTTTTCTTTTTATGCCAAACCTTTTTATTTCCTTTATGCGGTGCTTTCTTTTCTTCTACATGCGTAATTTCCATTGCAGCTATGGTTTCTGGGAGTGGCATACGCGGAACCGGTTTCTCAATTAACTTTTCAATGTTATCAAACTTGCGTTTATCCCTTCCGTTAACCAGGGTAATGGCTGTACCCTTAGTTGCAGCCCTTGCCGTACGCCCAATGCGGTGCACATAATCGGCCGGATCGCCAGGAACATCATAATTGATTACCAAATCGATTCCCTCTACATCAATTCCACGAGATAATACATCCGTTCCGATTAAAATTGGTAACCTTCGGTTTTTGAAGGCCAATAAAATATCCTCGCGTTCTTTTTGCCCTAAATCAGAGTGGAAAGCTTCGGCTTTAATGCCCAAACCTTTAAAAGCTTTATATAATGCCTTTACCTTTTCTTTTGTAGAGGCAAAAATGATACTGCTTTTATATTGGTCGCTTTTGAAAATTTCCGTTAACAAAGCTTGTTTTTGCTGATCGTGAATGTTATAAGCTTGTTGATCAATTCCTTCAGCAGGTTTAGCAATTGAAATGGTAATCTGTTTCGGTTCGTGTAAGATCTTGCCCGCCATGGTTCTTATTTTCGGCGCCATCGTAGCAGAGAATAAAAGCGTCTGCCTTTTCTTTGGCAGATAGCTGATAATGCGGATAATGTCGTCGTAAAAGCCCATATCCAACATTCTATCTGCTTCATCTAAAATCAAATGCTGTAAATGTTCCAGTTTTAATACACCTGAAGATAAATGCGCCATCAACCTGCCCGGAGTAGCAATAATGATATCTACACCATCGCGCATGGAGCGTTTTTGCTGTTCGTAAGCAATACCATCTCCCCCACCGTAAACCGCTAATGAACTGATATTGGTAAAATAAGCCAAAGCTTCTACCTGTAAATCAATCTGTTGCGCAAGCTCTCGTGTTGGCGCCAAAATTAAGGTATTGTTGTGCCTATTGGCAGCTTTGCTAATTTTATCCATTACGGGTAAAAGGTAGCTGGCTGTTTTTCCTGTACCAGTTTGAGCGCAGGCAATCAGATCATGATGAGCTAAAATTACCGGGATGGCTTGTTCTTGTATTGGAGTAGCGCTTTTATACCCCATGGCCATTAAACCTTCGTATAAATCGGGGTTAAAATTAAAGTCGTTAAAATTCAAGCTATTGTGTTTATGTCTTTTAGCAAAAGTACCTTAAAATACCGCGAATAACAAACCCACATTTAATTTCTGCTTTCTTAATTACTGTAAAGCATTATCAGGTGATTATTTTTCTCTCAAAATAAGCAAAATAGCCCCAACTGCTTTAAACAATTAGGGCTTGGAAATTATAATAGACGAAACTTAGTCTACCAGAATATCCTTCTCTGGTGTATTCGTTTCAGGGTTTTTAGGGAGTGTAACCTTCAAAATTCCATCGGCGTATCTGGCCAAAATATTTTCGATTAAAACTTTTCCGTTTAAATTAAAAGCTCTTTCGAAAGTGCCGTTGCTGTATTCTCTACGGCTATACTTTTTACCTGCATCGGCTTCTTCTTTTGGTTGGTAAGAAATGGTTAATACGTCATCTTTGGTCACTACCTTTAAGTTTTCTTTAAGCAAAGCTGGCGCAAAAAGCTCAATAACAAAGTTACTTTCAGTTTCTTCTATATTAGCAGGCACCTTTCTAAAGCCATGGTTAAACATGGCGTGTTTGTGATGAGCAAACGGACCGCCAAAGTGCCTGCTAAATTTTCCTGCTCCTGTGCCGAAGTGGCCATGCGTCTTGCCCGAATGGCATCTATGTTCGTTATACATTTTATTTAATTTTAATTGTTTTTTATGTTGTTAATTCAACGGCCAAGCCAATATCAATGGTAAACCGCTTGTTCCGTTTTAGGGATATCTAACAGCTGTGTAATGATATTTGCATAGGGATATGACGGTGATAAAACGGCATAATCAAATTTCAAACCCCTTAACTGAACCAAAATATCATCAATAAATTTCATGGGCTCCAGCAATGCGCTGATCAATCCCGATTTAGGCTTTTCTTCTTCGTCAACAGCCTTTTCTCCTTGAAAAATATTCAACTCCTGGTTATAGGCTTTAAAGTCTGCGCCAATTTGTTCTATCGGAGCCTTAAATTCATCCGAGCTAAAGAAAGTAACTTGCTCTCCCCGGGTAATCATTTCATTTGCCATACTCAAAATCGGACTAACATCGGCCTGATATGGATCGCTTAAAAAAAGTACTTTTGACATGAGGTTATCTATTTACTTTGTTCATACTGTCTGTTGGGATAATGGTATCGGCCTGCTGCGTACGATGATGACTGAAACCATGGTTTTTATATTGCTCGTGATCACAATCATCATGATAATGCCTGTTTTTAAAATCCAACCGATCAGGGTATCCGTGCTGAACGGCCAGTACATTTAAGCTGTAAAAAGTTCCTGCAGCAACAGCTAATGCCAATAATATTCTAAATGTTCTCATGGCGGTTAATCATTTACGTTAATAAGGTTAACTGTTCCGTTGCCTTGTACATTTGGCCTATACCATTGGTTATCGATTGGTACAATCGGACTGTAATGATTCTCGAAACCGTTAAAGCGATTATGGAAGTAATGGCGGCGCCTACCGGTAAAAACCCTGAACATTAAACCGATCAGCATAATGGCCAATATAAATTTGAATACAAATGGTATGAAGAAAGCAACTGCTCCAAGCAACATCCCGAATCCTATTGTTTTTAATATTTTTTTCATCTTCTATATATTTTAATTGATGGCAAGCAACTCACTGTTAGTAATTTGCGCGCACACCTGTTGTTTTTGTTATTTATATAGGAAGACGCAGCAAGTTTATTTTTACTTTAAATTATTTTGATTTTTTTTATTTATTAAGAGTAATCCCTAGTTATGTCATCCTGAGCGGAGTCGAAGGATCTTTTAGTAGTTACCATTCGGCCGGTGAGACATCAACGGATAGAATAAGTAGAAAAGTCGTTATTAGCATGACGGTTTAAAAAATCGACCGTCATTTCCTGAAGTGCAGCGAAATGGAGAAATCTGTCTTGATAGATCTCTCCGCTCTGCGTTGCTGTGGTCGAGATGACGATACCTCATTCAGAATGATAGTAAAACAAAAAAGCCCCGAATTAATCGAGGCTTCCAAATTATTCCTTATTGCGGTGGTGGCCCCATCCGCCACATCTCCGCTTGTATTCTTCCTTAAATTTTGCACGCTCCTCCTCGTTCATCGAATCCCATTTGGCACGCATTCCGCGGGCACGTTCACGAAAACCATTATGCCCACCACCTTTATTAAAGTTCCCAAAAAGCAACCTGCACAGCACAAGTAAACCGAGCGCTTGCCAATAATTAAGTTTGCCTGCATGTGCCACCTCAGGTAAAATCCAATTCCATAAAAACATAACCACATAACCCAATACCGCTGCAATAAGCATCGCTACGGGTAAAAAGAAAATAAATTTCTTGCGCCGATTAAAATTTCTATTCATCATGTCTGCAAATTTAATAGTTAATAAATTCCTGATATAAATTTTGTAAACGGTTACGCAGGTGTTTTACCGCATAACCCTTTCTTGATATTAATGTTTTAATATTTTCTCCGCTTTCATCGGCCAGTTCCTGAAAAGTACGTTCTTCCAATTCGTTCTGAACAAATACATAACGTTGATTTTCTGGCAATTCTTCCAGCGCCAAAAACAGTTGATCCCAGAATAGTTTCTTTAAACTTTCTTCTTCTGGCGAGTAGGCTTCTGCAAGTAAAATCTCTTTAAAATTGATTTCACCTTCTTCGCCTTCAAAAGTGAAATCTTCTAACGATTCTTCCTTTTGCTTGCGGTATTTATCGGTAATCTTGTTTCTCGCTACCCGATATAGCCAGCCGCTAATCTGCTCAATGGCACCTGCTTCTGGTTGATTGCTGAGTTGAAACCAAACATCCTGCAAGATATCTTCTGCATCCTCATCCGTATTCACCCGGCCGCGGATGAAACTAAATAAGCGTTTACCATAATTGGCAACCGTTGAAATGATATTTTGTGGTTCGTTTGTTGGCACTAAATTTTGCTTAATAACCCAGTAAACGGATGAGAATCAATATTACTTTAAATTTCGTTATTTTTTTCTAATCTTAAGATTTAGACCAACATGCGCAGCATAGATTAGATTTTAATTGTTTTTTGGAAATGAAAGGTGAATGTTCTTGGCAGGCTGCAGTCCCGCTTTTCATTTCAAGTCCGCACTCATTCTTCGCTTACGGGCTTTACATTACAATCGGGTTTAGGCACAAAGTAGGTGCACATTACAACCGCTAAAATGAACTGCAGCTTTGGCAACCAAGCCCCCTGCCCGTTGCAGGCGGGCGGGTGAAGCGATACCCTGCATCCCGAGTATAGGGGGCAGCGTATAAGCGGAGCACAGGAACCAACTTAGCTTCGTGTAACTCAATAAGTTTCTCCTACTTTAGCGCACCAGTTGGGTTAGTGCCTTTATCCACTACAGTTTTAATATTTCCATTTAAATCTGCCACATAAATTTTGCTGTGCGTAAAAGGCTTTTCAGCTCCGCTGTAAAAAATCCGGTCATCAGCCGTAAGAAAAACATAAGCAACATGTACACCTTTTGGCGAAATCCGCTGTATTTTCTTACTGGCCAAATCTAAAATATAAACCGCTTCGTTTGGACCATTCAATCCATCTAAAGCATCGGCATTCCCTGCATTAAAAATTAATTTCGTACCGTCTTTTGTAAAAAAGAAACGGTTACTGCTTGCAATGGAAAATTCTTTCCCGATCAAATCGGATATCAGTTTGGTATCGATTAACTTTCCGGTAAGATCAAAGGTATAAAGCCTGGTGAGATCGTGCCCGATGATTTTCTTTTCATTTTTCCAGGTTGGGGCATAAATATTTATTTTAGATGCGCTATCAAGCATCACATATCCAGAATTATCGGTTTTAATAACACCTATTTTCCACAGGTGTTTGCTGTTAAAAATATTAAATGCAATCGTACTTCCATCAGCAGACCACATGGCCTGATAATAATTATTACTATTTACCTGTAATTTACCCTGGCTTTTGTTTTCCATATCGGCAACCCATATTGATCGGTTCCCGGCAGAATCGCTAAGCGTATATGCCAATTTATTCCCGTCAGGAGAAATAGCCGGATCAGTTGCACCACCAAACGAAATCTGCTTCATGGTATCGATACTCGTAGCTACAATTTTATCTCCATCCTGATAGGCTAATGCGAAGTTTTTACTGCTTAAAGAAACCGTATCTAAAATGGCTTTGGTATTTTCTGCCTCAGATTTATTGTTGCTGCAGGAAGCAATTAGTGCTACAGAGGGAATTAAAATAGAAAGTATCGTGGTGCTGATTTTCGTCATGTACAATTTTACAAATAGTTTTTGTGTATGCCGTTGCTGAGTGGGATCAGGAAGCTCTATTTTACTTAAAACATACTTTATGTTGGTCAATTTGCCGTGGTTCGTCTCCTCACGAGCAGTAATCAACACCTACAGTTAATCTAATTTCGGTCTGTGAGGACAAAGAACGAGGCAATCAAATTAAAACAGATTAAATCTCTTCCGCTGTGGTTCGTGTCTCCACGAATCACCCCAGATTTAAATCTTTTTTCTATCCGCGTAACCAAATACTTTTTGAAGTAGCGTTGTGCTTCTTGAACTCAAGTTACCCCTGATTTTTAATTCTTCTTTTGCTATTTCAACAAATAAACCATCAATTGCTTTTTGCGTAACGTATTCGGTTAAATTGGTGTTTACAGGCCTTACCAAAGGCAAACGGTTGTATTGTGTAGTTAAATCGCTGTAATATTTGGTGGCATTAACTTTATTTAAGCTTGTGGTTACAATTGGGCTAAATTTCTGCATCAGTTGTGCCGTGGTTACCCTCTTAAAATATGCTGTAGCTGCATCTTTGCTTCCCATCAGGATATTGGTCGCATCGGTTAAGGTCATCTGTTTAATGGCCGATATAAAAATAGGCTTTGCTTCGGTGGCAGCATCCTCAGCGGCGCGGTTTAAACTAACAATTACATTATCACAAAGCTTGTTCAAACCTATACTACGCAATGTTTTTTCAACTTTTTGTGCTTCAGGGGGCATCAGGATTTTAACAGCTAAATTGCCTAAAAAGCCGTCTTTAACCGAAAGCCTGTCTGCACCAGCAGAAACACCGATTTGTAGCGCTTCTTTAATTCCCTGTCCTATTTCAAAAGTGGAAGGTGTGCCTGCAATGGCTGTGGTAGAACCCTGCTTCTCGGTTACCTTCTTAAATATATCGCTCAGTTTAATCTGGGCACTAACATTTAGGTTGGAAAATACCATCACGGTTAGTGATACCAATAAAATATTAATCTTTTTCATATTGTGTGTTTAATCATGCTTAGCAAAACAACGGCCATATTTTATATTCAAAGATAAGTCTTTGTATAGGACAGCAATATAAATGACTCAAAAAGATCGTCATTAACGTAAATATTTTGAACCTTTCTTCCTAAAAAATTAGTTTATGTCACATCAGTGAGAAATATTTTTTATACTTGAAAGATAATTCGAAATAGCGACCATTTTTTGAGGTTTATAAAAAACACAGCTGGAAACACCCAGCAAGACGACGCCAAATTAATTGCCGGGTATAAAAATACGGGCGATTTAGACGCGTTGGGTACGCTTTACAACAAATACATGCATTTGGTATTCGGGGTTTGCTTAAACTACTTCAAAGATGAAGAGCAAAGTAAGGATGCGGTGATGCAGATTTTTGAAGAACTGGTAACGAAGCTGAAAATACATGAGGTACAGAACTTTAAAAGCTGGCTTCATGTTTTAACGCGGAACCATTGTTTAATGGCATTACGGAAATCGGCGAAGCAAAATAATGTCTCTATAGACGATACTTTTGTGGAAAATACCGAGTTTGTGCATCTGGATATAGACAACACAAAAGAAACGCAGCTTACCATTATGGAAAAGTGTATGGAAACTTTGCCTGAAGAACAGCGAAAAAGCGTAGATTTATTTTATTTACAAGAAAAATGCTATAAAGAAGTGGCCGATATTACAGGCTATGACATGCTTAAAGTGAAGAGTTACATCCAAAATGGTAAGCGGAATTTAAAGATTTGTATAGAGAAAAACAGTAGTGAATAACGATTGGTTAGATATTGATGTACTGGAAGATTACCTGGATGGTAAACTTGATGCTAAGGCTATGCATTTTGTAGAAAAACAAGCTTTGGAAGATCCTTTCGTTTCCGAAGCTTTGGAAGGACTGAAGCAATCGCCCAAACGCAGGCAAACGCTATCTATTTTACAAAAACAACTGTATGATCGTGTATCAGAAAAGCCTGTAAAGCGCAAACTATGGGGAATTACCACCCAAAGATTAAGTATTGCAGCAACCGCAACTGTGGCTTTTATTGCGGTAAGTATTTTATTCTTTATGCGCGAAACCAACCGCAGGAATGCAGAAATTGCTGCACACAAAAAGGAGGGTGTATTGGTTCGCTTAGACAGTTCAACGAGTATCGCTTCAGCACAGACAAAAGCTAAAGAAGAAATCGTTACGCAAAACTCGACTCGAGCAACCCTGATTGATAACGCAATAACGGCCTCAAAAACAGGAGATCTGGCAAAAAACACTAAAACAAGCACTATTGTTGCACCTGCAAAACAGCAAATGGCTGAAGTAAAAGCGGCAAAAATTGCATCCGATAATAATCGAGCAAAAGCAATGAGCCGTGTAGGCATTAAGGATTATAAATCAAACCAAGCTACATTAAGTGAGGCTGTGGCGACAGCAGAACCTGCAATAGGCTCGAGTAAAATTGCATTTAGTGGCAATGTGGTAGATCAAAGTAATGGTCAGCCCGTTCAGGGAGCAGTGGTAAAGTTAGCTGGTTCTAAAAATGTAACCGCAACCGATGCTAAGGGTTATTTCTATTTACCTGCCGATAGTAATGCAAAAGATAAAGACTTATTAATTAATGCGATTGGCTTTAAAGAATTACCTGTAGTTGGTTTGCAAGACCCTAATGCGATTAAAAATGCATTAAGCGGCAATAAATCAATAAACGAAATTGCTTTAATTACAGGTTCAAACGGGCAAAAAAAGGAAAATATTGCTGCACCAAAAATTACGCTGCGTGCAGAGCAAAACCTTGATGGCAAATCGGTTACTGAAATTACGAAGCCTATTCCGGTTTCTACCATTAATTATAGCCAGTACTTAGCGCATAACAATAGGCTTTATAACCCTAAAGGACCAGAACAATTTGTAATTTTAAGTTTCAAAGTTAAAAGCAACGGGCGGCCTACCAACATCGCCGTTATCAAATCGCTGAACAAAAAAGCAGATGCAGAAGCAAAGCGGTTGATTCAAGAAGGTCCGGATTGGGTATTACCTAAAAACGGAACAGATTCGGTAGAAATCAGCGTTAAATTTTAAGTCCCTTCAACCACCGGGTACATAAAAAAATACACTGAGGTCATATAGATAGGAGTAAAAGTACTGTTAAAACCCTCATTTTATATATATTGAACTCAATAGCCTCTGTGGTAGAGAGCACAACTCATGTACAAAACATCCTATTATAAAGCAGGCAATCAAGATGAAATTCTTGAATTTATGCAACAAAATAACTTTATCACATTAATTGGTTTTGATGGCGAGTATCCGGTTGTTACGCAGGTACCGGTTCAAACCGTCACCAATGGTGATTTGATCAAACTTACCGGCCACATTATGACGAAAACCGATCATTGTAGGGCCTTTGAGCAAAATCCAAACGTAATGGCTCTTTTTACTGGTGCGCATGCTTATATCAGTGCTTCAGTTTACGAAAAACCAGCTTCAATATCTACCTGGAATTATAAAACGGTTCAGGCAAAAGGCACGATCCGACTCATGGATTCGGAAGAAACTTACCAGGTGATCAAAGAACTGACAGATCAGTATGAGTGCCCTGAAACAAGTCCTGCTGCATTTAATAAAATGGATGAAGCATATATCCAGAAGCATTTAAAAGCAATTACAGGATTCGAAGTTTTGGTACAGCAGATCGACCATGTTTTTAAAATGAGCCAGAACCATTCAACAAAAAATCAGGAAAGTATTATAGCGAACCTGGAAAAAAGTGAAGATCCGGTTGCAAAAGAAGTAGCGAAGGAAATGAAGAAAAACTTGTAAGCATACGCATGCTTTAACCACCGATTTTACCAAGAAAAAACACAGAAAAAGCGAGGTATAGCACAGTCGAAAAATCTATGCAAGTAAATCTCTCCGGCAAATCGTCACCCTGAACTTGTTTCAGGGTCTTTCACAGAAAGAAAATATCTCCGTTGCACGCTTCAATCGAGTGTTGGTATCATGTTAATAGTAGCCCATATGATAGCTTTTCTCCGTGTTGCTCCGTGCAAACTCAATGCCCTCTGTGTGGTAAAACAAAACATCGCTTTGCGAAAACTTAGCCTTCTTTGCGGTAAAAAACACCAAATAAAAAAGACCAAAGCTAATGCCTTGGTCTTCTGAAAATATTAAAGGATTTTGTTTTTATTTTAAGTAATAAATCACGGCATAAATAATGGCAGCCAATGTGGCCGAAACCGGAATGGTTAAAATCCATGCCCAAATTAAGTTGATGGTTACCCCCCAACGTACAGCCGAAACACTTTTTACCACACCTACACCTACAATAGAACCTGTAATGGTGTGTGTAGTAGAAACCGGAATACCGAAATGCTCCGTAATACCCAATGTTATCGCTCCAGCACCTTCCGCAGCAACACCTTCAAGTGCGGTAACCTTGGTGATTTTAGACCCCATTGTTTTAACAATTTTCCAACCGCCACTCATGGTACCTAAAGAGATTGCTGAGTAACAGCAGATAGGCACCCAAGCCGGCATCGATTCGAAGTTTGGAATTACTTTCGATGCAATTAATGCCGTTGCAATAATACCCATTACCTTTTGAGCATCATTACCTCCGTGAAAGAAACTTAATGCAGCAGAAGAAAGCAATTGCAGGCGTTTAAACCATTTCTCAGCAGTTGCCGGCTTCGCATAACGACAGATATTGATAATAATTAGTGTTAATACAACTGATATCACCATACCGATTATTGGTGCCAATACAATGAAAGAAACAATTTTTATTACATAACCCATGTTTACAGCATCAAGCGGACTAGCGCCTGTAAGTAAAGCATGTGTCATACCTGCACCAGCAAAACCACCGATTAAAGTGTGTGATGAACTTGAAGGAATACCATACCACCAGGTTAAAAGGTTCCAGATAATTGCAGCAACTAAACCTGCCAGAATAACTTCTAAAGTGATATAATTTTCGATTACCGTTTTAGCAACAGTATTGGCCACTTTGTGGTCGGTAAAATAAAAGTAGGCAGCGAAATTGAATAACGCAGCCCATAAAACCGCCTGAAAAGGCGTAAGAACTTTTGTAGAAACAACTGTTGCAATCGAGTTAGCGGCATCGTGAAAGCCGTTAATGTAATCGAAAGCAATAGCCAGAATTACAACAACAACCAATAAGGTAGTTACCATGTTTGTTTTTTATTAAGCGTTTTTAACCAAGATAGTTTCAAGCACATTTGCCACATCCTCACACTTATCGGTTGCTTTTTCTATCGTTTGTAAAACCTCTTTTTGTTTAATTAATTCAATCGCATTGGTTTCATATTCAAATAAACGGGCTACCGCTAACGTAAATACATAATCAGCCTGGTTTTCGCCACTGTTAATACGAATACACGCATCAGCAATTACCCGGATGTTTTTAAAGCTGCGCAACTCTTTAATTGCTTTATCAATATCGGTACACATTTCTACCAAAAGTTCGGCAATTTTAACAATCGGCTCGTTAATGGTGTTCATGTTATACATCTGCATGCGGTTTGCAGTACCATAAATATAATCGGCAACATCATCAACAGCCGTAGCCAATGCATGAATGTCTTCTCTATCAAATGGTGTAATAAAGTTCCTGCTCAGTTCTAGAAATATCGAATGGGTAATATCATCACCTACATGCTCTAAGCGCTCAATTTCTTTAAAAATTGTTTTTCTGCTTTCAGCATCACCCGTACTAACCATTTCTAAAAGGGTTTCAGCAATTTTTAATGCATTGCTACCAGCTTGTTCGAAAAGCGGATGAAACTTTTTGTCTTGAGGTGTAAAGAACTTAAAGATATTGTTCATGTTAATTTTTAATATGTTGCAAAGCTACAAGCCCAATGTTAAGTTAATGTTAATTTATGAATTATATTAACTAATTTATTTTTTCTAAAACCTTGGTTGTGCCTTATTTCTATAGCTTTAGGCAGCAAACCATGAATAATAAAATGGCATAGGTGCGAGCACAACTACTTTGTGTATGATTTATGTGCCTGTGGGCTGCAAAAGAATGATAAGCTGATGTACTGAATAAGATATAAAATTACCCCCCTTTTTGTAGGGTAAAGGCAAATGTAGTTCCTATACCAGGTGTACTCCTTACCGAAATAGTTTGCTGGTGTGCTTCTAAAATGTGTTTTACAATAGCTAAACCTAAACCCGTGCCTCCAACTTCTCTTGCCCTGTGGGTATCAATGCGGTAAAAACGCTCGAACAGCCGTGCGAGATGTTTTTCTTCTATACCAATACCGTTGTCGGTAACTTCGATCAAAACCTGATCATGCAGCTCGAAAATTTTAATGGCGGTTTCGCCTCCATCAATACCGTACTTAATGCTGTTTACCATCAAGTTGATTAGCACCTGCCTAATCTTTTCGCGATCGGCAGAAACCAGGGTCATCGCAGTGTACTTATCTTTAAAAAAGAGTTTAATGTTTTTTGCTTTGGCGCGGTCTTCGAGGTTTTCCATTACCTCTTTTGCCAGTTGTACAAAATCGAATTTTTGATAGTTAATTGGCGATTCTCCTGTTTCTAATTTTGAAATAACGTCTAAATCCTTAATCAAATAACTCAACCGCTCTACATTGTTTTCTGCTTTCTTTAGAAATAGAACGGCTTGATCGGGGTCATCTACCAGGCAATCCTGTAAAGTCTCGATATAACCTTGAATGGCAAAAAGCGGGGTTTTAAATTCATGCGAAACATTTGAAAGAAACTCTCTCCGAAACTGTTCCTGTTTTTTTAATAAATCGATTTCCTTTTTTTTTGCGCCTGCCCATTCCTTTACTTCTTGCTCTACATCATTAATCGGATCGGAACTCACATACTCACCAAGCGCATCTTTTAAATCCTTACCCAATTTAAGGTTATGGATCAGCTTGTAGATGAGTTTGATTTTGGTGTAGATATATTTCTCCAGCAGGTAATAAAAAACCAAAAAACTGCATAGAAACGATACGCCAAAAGAAATGGCCATGTAATACAGACTATGCTGAAAATAAAAATTAACCATCCCGATGGAAATACCAACGGCGAGAGCAGTAAATAAAACCAGCACACTTAATTTCATGCTGCAATTTAAAGCTTTTTATGTTAAATGTGTGTTAAGAGATAATGGCTATTCATTCATGCTAATAAATGCTAAAAACAAAAAAGCTTTCCCTTTTGAGGAAAGCTTTATAAATATGGTAAGTATTACTTATTTCTTTGTTGAATCGGTTTTGGCCGGAGTTGAGGTTGCCGGTTTAGTGCTGTTTAAATTGCCACCGATTGGAGATGGTGACGGTGTTTTGTTTAAACGCTCCTGAATAGCTGAGTTTCCAACTGCAGCACTACCACCGCTTGTTTTAGCAATTGTAGTAACGGCAAGAGTTAACACCACTATTAGTGTTAGCAATACCCAAGATCCTTTTTCTAAAACATCGCCAGTACGTTGTACACCAAACATGTTACTAGTGCCACCGCCTGTAGCTAAGCCACCGCCTTTAGGGTTTTGTATTAAAACAAACAAGCCTAAGGCTACACACGCAATAATTAATAAAATGATTAAAAAGGTTACCATGGTAATATTATATTTTAAAATTTCTTTTCTATAGATTGGATAAGGTCGGCAAAGTAACGGCTTTTTTCCGGATATTTCAAACTTAATTTTTTATAAGTATCTATGGCTTTGTGATAAAGCATTTGCTCGATATAAATTTTAGCTAAAGTCTCCGAAACCAGGTCGTAATTGTCTTCCGCACTTTTCTTGGCCTTATTTTCATTATCGATCTGTTCTGGTTTAGGCGGCTTAATTGTTGGGTCTTCTTTTAAGAATTTCTCAATAATTTCTGCACCCTTGGCATCTTTAATTTCGGCAGCAGGATATTCGGCTAAGTGATCGGCTACCTCAAAAGGGGTTTGTATGTGAAAAATATGCTCAACGTACTGTTGCTGAAACTCAGCGCTTTCCTGCTGTTGCTTATTTTGTGGCTGTGGTTTATTACTATTAGCATTAGGATGCGCATAAGGCTGAAAAATCTGCTCATGCTCTTTACGTGTTTTAGCTAACCACCATAAAAATGTGTATGGAAGCTTATCATCGTTATATTGCGAAACAAAATTCCTTTCTGGCTCGTCTGGCACAACAGTTTCGATTTCTGGTGCAGCGTTAACCACATCGGTACTTAATTTCTGCTCAAAGGCAAAGAAATCTGTAGCGGCTACACTTTCGATAAAAGAATCATCATCTACAGGCAAGTCCATAAAATGGTTATTGCTACCGGGCAGGTGGTTAGTTATTTCTGCATCTAACAACTGATCCGTAAAAGATGGACTATCATCAGTAAATTCACTTGTTTGCGCTAAAGCTTCTGGCTCATGCTGTATATTTTCTGCAACAACTTCATTAATATCAGCTTCCTCTTCCTGCTCTGCCTCTTCAACCGGAACCATATTGAGTACATGGAACAATACATGCCCCTGACCATATAATGCAGCTTTTGGAATAAATGAGGCATTGGCTTTGGCCAAAAGTAAATGGATGGGCTGTGCGTATGGAAATTGCTTAACCATTTCCTGCAACATGGATGCATGCTCTGGCCTAACCTTTCCAGGTTGCGCAAGTAAATCTGCCAGTAGCTTTTCGTTATCCATTATCGAGGTTTGCCGCTAAGTTAAAAAAATGTAAACGGGTTTTGAAAATTTTGTCTTTTTAGCGTACTGTTTTATTTACCACTGTGCAAATGCACGGTTAAAAATATCTTCCGATAACTGTTTGTTGATATTTTCTATAGCTCCAGGCAATAACGTTTGAATGGGCGCCCCATTAATCGGAAAATCAAAATATTTGGTAAAGCTCTCTTCAAAACTTTCTTTTTCGTGCTCTTTTATATTATTCTTATATTTTACCGAAACCGTAATGGTTAATCTGTTTGCTCCTGCGGTTGGTGTAGCACTATTCTGAAGCGCAACCGGTTTAATATCATAACCTGTTATTCTACCCTCAAATGATGCATCTCCCTCGCCTGTTGGAGAAATAATCAATTTAGTTTGGTTACGGATACGGCTTTTTAACGATTCAGTAATCTGGTTACTTAATGTTGGCACCACTAGAGGCGCATTATTTTCAAATACCCGAACAACCACCGTTTTTAATCCCGTTGTTGATGCTCCACTGAATTTATAAGAGCAAGCGCTAAATACCGAAGTAAGCAGAATTAAGGCAAATATTTTAATTTTCATCATTATCGAAAATGTAGTCTAATTTTTGAGAAACGTGCTTTACAGGGAATTTAATATAAGCAATTAAATTTATAGGTTTAATTCCTTAATCTTCCTATACAAGGTCCGTTCTGAAATACCCAATTCCTGTGCTGCAAACTTACGTTTACCCTTGTGTTTTTTTAATGCTTTTTTAATCAGGTCTGATTCTTTATCCACCAACGACAATGATTCTTCTACTTCTTCAGCCTCGTGCGCAAAATAATCAGCATTATTATTATTGTTAATGTTATTATTGCCTGGTGCAGGATGCTGAATGGTAAAGGCATGCTCCTGTCCGGCAGGCAACTCTACATCACGGTATAGCTGATTGATATACTGCGGGTTATCTGCCAATACTGTAGCGGTGTTTCCGCCGTGCTGAATAATTTCAGCCACTAGTTTTTTAAGCTCAACCATATCCTTTTTCATATCAAAAAGAACCTTATACAAAATATCTCTTTCTGTAAAATCTTCTTTCGATTGAGCGTTGATCGCCATTGGCAAGTTACTTCCAGCTTCGTTCGGGATATAATTTAAAATGGCCTGACCGCTCACATTTCGATCTTTTTCTAATACACAGATCTGCTCAGCTATATTTTTTAACTGACGAACATTACCTGGCCAGCTGTAATTGGTTAAGACCTGAATGGCATCAGGCTCCAGATGTAATGCCGGACTACGGTATTTATCGCTAAAATCAGCAGCAAATTTTCTGAATAATAAATAAATATCTTCTTTACGTTCTTTCAAAGCAGGTATGCGCAATGGAACAGTATTTAACCTATAATATAAATCTTCGCGGAATTTTCCATTTTTAACACGGTTATATACATCTACGTTAGTGGCTGCAATAATACGGACATCTGTTTTTTGTACTTTAGAAGACCCTACACGTAAATATTCGCCACTTTCCAAAATACGCAGTAAACGAGCCTGTGTGCCTAAAGGTAACTCAGCAACCTCATCTAAAAAGATGGTACCGCCATTTGCCACCTCAAAATATCCCTTACGGGCCTCATGCGCACCAGTAAATGATCCTTTTTCGTGACCAAAAAGCTCAGAATCTATGGTTCCTTCGGGGATGGCACCACAGTTTACCGCAATAAAAGCACCGTGTTTACGGGCACTCATTTGATGGATAATCTGCGAGAACACTTCTTTACCACTGCCACTTTCGCCTGTAATCAATACCGACATATCTGTTGGTGCTACCTGGCTGGCAATATCTATGGCACGGTTAAGTAAAGGCGAATTGCCAATAATACCGAAACGTTGTTTAATATTTTGTGTATCCATTTATTCTTTCTAAAGTTCGTCACGCTGAATTTATTTCAGCGTCTTTCTGGTTAAGATGCTGAAACAGGTTCAGCATGACGGGATTTTATGATACTATTTTACCGATTAACGTAGCGGATGTACATTTCTCGATATACACATTTGCATACTGACCTGGTTTTACGCCTTCAATAGCAGGGAAAATGGCCATTGCTCCGCTGTCGCCTCTTCCGCAATAATCAAGATCAGACTTTTTAGAAGTGCCTTCAATCAGAACCCGAACAGTTTTCCCTACCCATTCTTGCAAACGCATTAATGAATGTGCCTGTTGTTTGGCTAAAATTTCAGCCAGACGGCGTTTTTTCACTTCTTCCGGAATATCATCTTCCAGTTTACGGGCGGCTAATGTCCCTGGTCTTTCAGAGTAAGTGAAATTATAAGCAAAATCATATTGCACATAATCCATCATGCTCAGGGTTTCTTCGTGTTCTTCTTCTGTTTCTGTACAGAAACCAGCAATGATATCGGTAGAAATTGCACACCCCGGAATAATGTTACGGATGGCGTCAATACGATTGATATACCATTCGCGGGTATAAGTCCTGTTCATTAACTCCAATATGCGGGTATTTCCCGATTGGACAGGTAAGTGGATATAATTACAGATATTATCGTATTTAGCAATGGTACGTAAAACCTCATCGGTAATATCTTTTGGATGCGAAGTAGAGAAACGTACCCTTAAATCTGGACTAACCAGTGCTGTTTGCTCCAAAAGCTGCGCAAAATTAACCGTTTCTGTACCATCTTCCGATGTCCAGGTGTATGAATCTACGTTTTGGCCTAAAAGTGTAACTTCGCGGTAACCCGCTTCAAACAAGGCTTTTGCTTCTTCAATAATGGAATGTGCATCGCGGCTTCTTTCGCGGCCACGGGTAAAAGGAACCACACAGAAAGAACACATGTTATTACAACCACGGGTAATGGAGATAAAAGCGGTTATTCCATTGCTGTTTAAACGAACCGGACTAATATCAGCATAGGTTTCTTCGCGAGATAATAAAACATTTACGGCTTTATGTCCACTTTCTACCTGCTCAATTAAGTTAGGCAGATCGCGATAAGCATCTGGTCCAACCACTACATCAACTAAACGTTCTTCTTCCAAAAATTTAGATTTTAAACGTTCTGCCATACAGCCCAAAACCCCAACAATTAATTTTGGGTTACGGCGTTTTTCAACACCGAATTGTGATAGTCGGTTTCTAACCCTGGTTTCCGCATTTTCGCGGATGGAGCAGGTATTAATGAAGATGACATCAGCCTGGTGATAATCCCCTGTCGTTTCAAATCCAGTTTCAGATAAAATAGAGGCAACAATTTCACTATCAGCAAAATTCATGGCACAACCGTAACTTTCGATATATAATTTACGGGCATCGGCTTTAACTGGTGTATCTAAAATTAAAGCTTCACCTTGCCTGGCTTCATCGTGTGTCTTATCCTGTACTTGTAAATCAATCATTATTTAAAAACATTTTTGGGATTGCAAAAATACATAAATAAAATTAAAAGTGACAATTTGACAGATTTTGTTTAAAGGTTTACAGTAAGATTATGATAAGACAGTTAGCAACCCCAATTAATCCATATTTTATATAATTGAATAAAATTTTTTGAAAATGTATAGTTTGGTGCCTTTGGTGGAATGTGTTCCTGCTACTATGAGGGGGTTTCCATGCCACAGGCCTAACCAATTTAGCCCTTGGCGAAGTGGCACCCTGCAGGCAGGAGGTACGACGGCCGAAGCGTACAAGCGAAGCAAAGGATCAAACACTGTTACCTGTACTGCACTTGCGCTCAAATTAATAGTTGCTAATTATAAAATGAGTCAGATGTTTTTGGAAACGTAGGCTTCGGTTCCAATGGGGCGATGCAGCCCCGCCCCCGCTTCTGCCCCAATTGAAAAAATTGTGGCATCCCGCTAAGGTCGGGTTTAGATTACATCTGTTCCTGCTACTATGAGGGGTTTTCCAGGCCACAGGCCTAACCAATTTAGCCCTTGGCGAAGCGGTACCCTGCAGGCAGGAGGTACGACGGCCGAAGCGTACAAGCGAAGCAAAGGATCAAACACTGTTACTTGTACTGCATTTGCGCTCCAAATTAATAGTTGCTAATTATAAAATGAGTCGGATGTTTTTGGAAACGTAGGCTTCGGTGCCAATGGGGTGATGCAGCCCCGCCCCCGCTTCTGCCCCAATTGAAAAAATTGTGGCATCCCGTTAAGGTCGGGTTTAGATTACATCTGTTCTTGCTATTATGAGGGGTTTTCCATGCCACTGCACTAACCACCTAGCCCTTGGCAAAGTGGTACCCTGCAGGCCAGGAGGCACGACGGCCAAAGCGTACAAGCGAAGCAAAGGAACAAACGATGTTACCTACCCTGTCCTTGCGCTCCTGAAAATAATTTTAACAATCAACCCCCCAATAGTAACGCTTTGGTCTTTCTGCTTTAGTCTTTCTACTTTGTTCTTTCTGCTTTGGTCTTGCTCCTTTAGTCTTTTGCCTTGCCCCTAAAAAACCTTTCTTACTCCCATCTGTTACGTAAGGATAAGCCATAATAAATGACACCGCAGAATAAAAACAAAATTTGGGTCTGGATAGGAAGCATATTCGGCATATTGATTTTAATTTTAGCATTTGGTGCGATGTTCTTAAGTGCCCGATGGAAGCCCATATTGACCGAAAAAATCAAAGCTGGTGTTTATAATGGATCGCATCATTTATATCGGATAGATTTTAAAAGCATTAACTTAAATGTAATTACAGGCAGCATGGCTTTGCGTGATGTTACCTTGACTCCCGATACGGCTGTTTTTGATAGCCTGAAGAAAAAACAACTGGCACCCGCCCATATTTTCGAACTAAAATTAAAGAAACTGCAGATTAGCCGTGTTGGAATATTAACGGCCTACTTTAAAAAGCAGATAGAGGTAAATGAAATCTTCTTACAAAAGCCATCTATCAACATGTATTTTAATAAAGTAACCAAGAAAACCGATAGCATAAAAGATGAAAAATCGCTTTATGAGCAGATTTCCAAAACCTTTAAATCGGTACATGTTAAAAGCATCAAAATTGTGGATGCAGATTTCGACTATATCAATAAAACCGCAGCCAAAAAAACCAAAAACTCAATCAAACACCTCGATATCAACATTAATGATTTTTTACTGGATTCGCTTTCAGGCAGTGATACCACTCGGTTTTATTATACAAAAGACGTAACATTTCAGATTGCAGGTTATAAATCGGTAACGAAAGACAAAATGTACACCATGAAAGTGGATACGATTAAAGGTTCTACCTCATCAAAAAAGATAACGGTTAAGGGCTTTAAACTTACGCCATTGTACGATGAACTTACTTTTACAAGAAAATATAAGATTCAGAAAGACAGGTACAATTTAAGCTTTGATAAAATAGAATTTAATGGAGTGGATTTTATTGGTTTAAATACCGACGAGAAACTACACGCAAAATCATTAAAGATTGGTCCTGCAAATGTAGATGTTTTTATGAGCCGCGAATCGCCACCTCAGCCGGGTTTTGATAAAGGCCAGAACTATCCACATATGGCACTGAAAAGATTAAACATGCCTGTTTTGATTGATACGGTAAAGCTGAAAAACATTGATGTTAAATACGCTGAGTTTAACCCCGCGAGTAAAAAAACCGGATCAGTTAATTTTAAAGCGCTTAATGGAAACATTTTTAATGTAACCAATGATAGCCTGCAATTGAGCAAAAACAACCATACACTGGCAGATTTAACTACACTTTTAATGGGCACCGGAAAGCTGAATGTAAATATCGATTTTAACCTGACCGATAACAATGGTGCTTTTACCTATAGCGGAAGTTTGGGCAAATTTGACATGAAAAACCTAAATCCATTATCCAAAGCGCTTGGGCTGGTTGAAATAGAAAGCGGCAACATACAACATATTGATTTTAAGGCCAACGGAAATTTAAGATCTGCAACAGGCAAGATGAATATGTTGTACACCAACCTGAAAGTAAAACTCCTCTCAGACAATATTGATGGCGAGGGAACAAAGGAAAAAGGTTTATTATCTTTTCTGGCCAATACCATTTTAGTTAAAGATGAAAATCCGATAAAAGGCGAAGCACCAAGAACGGCAAGTATGACGAATACCAGGATTAACTCTGCCTCTTTTTTTAACCTGATGTGGAAAACCGTTTTTGTGGGCATCAAAGATATTGTAGGTGTTGGGATCGTACCTGAAAAGGATCCGGTAAAACAGCAAAAAGTAATTGCAAAAAAAATAAGAGAACAAAAAAGGGCAGATAGAAAGGCAGCAAGAAAAGCCAGGAGAGAAAAAAACTAACCTACATTTTTCAAATATATGTTTATAACCGTATATTGCTAATAAAACCACAGCCTTTCATTTTTTAATGCCTGATACCAGAAGATACCGTTATAAAGTTTTTAAATGGATTGCGTGTACATTACTCAGTGTTTTTATCGTACTTGCAGGCATTGCCTGGCTGTTAAATGTGAAGTCTCGCCCTATTCTAACGGATAGGATTAAAACACTGCTCTACAAATCAACAGATAGCTTATATACCATCAGCTTTACTAAGGTATCTACGAATGTGTTTACGGGCAATGCCACTTTACAGAACGTAAAAATAACGCCAGATACCAATCGGTTCAGGCAACTTATCGCCTTAAAAAGAGCGCCAAACAATTTATATACGGTTTCTTTAAAAAAACTGGTGGTGAAGCGCTTCCATCCGTTAACCTTATACCGCGAAAAAAAACTGCAGTTAGAGGAAATCATATTTGATAAACCTGAAGTAACCATGGTTAATCAGCAATTTGCTTTTAATGATGGACGTGCGCCCAAACCCTTTAAATCGCCTTACGATATCATCTCTAAAAACCTGAAAGAGTTTAGCATCAAAACCATCCGATTTAAAGATGTAAGCTTTAAATATGTGAATAAAAATGTAGCCCATTCAGTCCCATTCGATATTGACGACCTTAACATTACATTAACCGATTTGCTGGTTGATTCTACCTCTGCAGATGACCCGAGCCGGTTTTACCTGCTAAAAGATATCGTAATCAACCTGAATAATTATGTGTACCGCACGCCTGATAAAATGTATGACATTAAGCTTGATCAACTTGATTTTAGGGCTACTACGGGCAAACTCAGGATAAATAGCTTTGCATTGGTTCCATTATATGATGAAATGAAATTCGGCAAGGTTGCAGGTTATGCCAGAGAACGTTTTGACATCAGCATGCGCGATATTATGCTCAACGGTATAGACTTGCCACTTTATATTAGTAAACAGGAACTTTGGGCAAAAGAAATGGCCATTGCGAATGGTTCTGTATCTGTTTTTAACCAAAACGGGCTCCCCAATAAACCACAGGAAAATAAGATCGGTAAATTTCCCCATCAGCTTTTGCAACTTGTTCAGGCGCCTATTCTGGTGCAGAAAATCCAGCTGAAAGATGTAAACATCAACTATTCTGTTTTTAATAGCGAAAGTAATCAAAGAGGGCGGATCAGTTTTGAAAACACCTCGGGAATAATAAAAAATGCTACTAATCTTGATAATATTAAGGCCATTAACCCAACGATGGAGGTTAATTTAAATACATACTTATTTGGTCAGGGAAAGCTTGATGTGAACTTTATGTTCAATCTTACCGCTAAAGATGGTTCATTTTCTTATCACGGTGTTTTACACAATTTCAATGCGCGGGTTTTAAACCAAATTACTAAACCCCTTGGCCTGGTGCGCATTAACCGCGGTAGTGTAGATAAATTAAAGTTCAACTTCAAAGCAAATGATTTGGGCACAAAAGGAACGGTTGCATTCTCCTACTACGACCTCTCTGTTGCGCTGATGAAAAACGATCCTGAAAAGGATCACCTGGTTACACGCGGTTTTCTTTCTTTTTTAGCCAATGCCTTGATTATAAAATCTGAAAACCCCGGTGCTGATGGTAAGCTGGTACCTGTAAATGTAAATTACAGTAGGCCTTCAAACACATCATTCTTTAACATGATCTGGAAGGGCCTTTTTACCGGGATAAAATATAGCATCGGAATTACCGAAGAAAAGCAGAATGAAGTACGTGAACATATTGCAAATTTTAAGTCGATGCGCGCTAATCATTTAAAAAGGAAACAAAAGCGGTTAGAACGCCGGATAAAACGGGAACATAAGCAAAATGAAAAGCGATAACATGTTGTAACCTTTTCTTATCTTTATTATCTAAACCTTAAACTAAAATTTATGATTATTGCCCTCGTTATTATCGGATTCATCTTTCTTATAGGGATTTTCTTTTACAACTCGCTTATTGGTAAGAAAAACCAGGTAACAAATGCTTTCTCGGCCATTGATGTAATGCTTAAAAAACGGTTCGACCTTATTCCAAACCTGGTTGAAGTAGTAAAACAGTACACCACTTATGAGCAGGGAACCTTAACCAAAATAGTTGAACTGAGGTCAAAAGCAGGTTTACCGAATATCAGCAATGCAGAAAAAGCAGATTTAGATGCACAATTGAGCAGCAATGTGAGGGGTTTAATGGTTAACATTGAAAATTACCCAGATTTAAAAGCCAATACCAATTTTATTAACCTGCAAACCACCTGGACGGAAAGTGAAGAACAGATTGCCGCTGCCAGAAGAACCTATAATGCTTCGGTAACCGATTACAACAATTCGATTATGATGTTTCCAGGCAGTTTATTTGCTGGGATGCTGAACTTTCAGCCGATAGCCGTTTTAGAAACCGCAGCAGAAGAACGTAAAAACATCAGCGCAAAAGAACTTTTCAATAACTAATGTTCGATATTGCAAATAATGTAGCCTTACAGCAAGTTTTGGCTACAATGGAGGTAGAACGCAAAAGAATTGCCGGCACTCAAACTAAAGGCTATATTTTTATTGCTACAGGTATTTTACTTGGCATTTTGGGCTTCGTTTTGGGTTTTCCTATTCCTGCTGTAATCGCTGGCCTAATACCTATAATTTATGGTGGTGTTTTGCTTTTCAAAATCAACGATTCTTTAATAGCTTACCAAAATGCCTATAAAACGAATGTAATTGGTGCTGCCCTTAAATTTTTAGACGAAAGTTTATCGATTAATCCCTATCAGGGAATTGAAACTTCGGAGTTTATGTACACACAGTTGTTTAACAATGAGCCTGATCGTTACAAAACAGAAGATTTAGTAATGGGATGTGCTGGTAAAACCCGCTTTTACTTCGCTGAAGTACATGCTGAATATAAAACAGTAACCCAAACAAAAGACGGAACCCGAACAGAGTGGCACGACATTTTTAGAGGGATCCTCTTCGCAGCCGATTTTAATAAGAAATTTAATGGCGTAACCATCGTCAGGCCAAAAGACTTCGGAGCAGCTTTTGGTGCATGGTTTTCAAAAAACCTGTTTTCTTTTGGCAACAATGACGTTATCCAATTGGAGAATGTAGAATTTGATAAGACCTTTGTAACTTATGGTTCGGACCAGGTCGAATCCAGGTATATCCTTACACCCGCTCTGATGGAACGGATACTAAACCTCAATCATCAAAGCAAGTATAATATCAGTTTATCCTTTATCGAATCGAGGATGTATATCGCTTTCCCCTTGAAACGGAATTATTTTGAAGCCCCGGTATTTAAATCTTTAATTAATACCGAAGTCCTGAATGATGATATTACCACTATAAAATTTATGTATGATATTGTTAATGAGCTGGATCTGAATACAAGGATTTGGGGTAAGGCTTAAATTTGGTTAACCGCAAAGACCGCTGAGTTTTTTATGCAGAGGACGCTAAGGGGTGTTAAAACCTATATAGCTAAGCCATTTTTTGGGGTTGGATATTATAATTCTAAGTTCGATAACAATATCCTTTTATCAGCTTTTTAATTTAAGCGACCGTCACCCTGAATTTATTTCAGGGTCTTTCATGACTAAAAAGATGCTGAAATGAATTCAGCATGACGAAATAGTCTAGTAGGCTTTTTTAAAATAATTGTTTGCTTAAACAATTATCGAGTTCATGTAATAAGATGGCACTAACTCAAGTGTTTTTTTACAATCTCTTCAAGCGCAGCAATATCAAAAGGTTTCGATAGGTAACTATCTGCCCCTGCTTCATCAGCCAATGAAGATATATCATTATTGGCCGAGAAATAAATTACCGGAATATGTTTTAAATCAGGGTTGCTTTTTAAAGCTCTGGTCGCTTGTATCCCACCCAGGTCAGGTAACCAGTTATCCATAAAAATTAGATCAGGCATATAGGCCGCAACCTGTTCTTCTATGTTATTGGCACTTTCGGATGTTTTTATCTCATACCCGGCATCTTCCAAAATAAATGTACAGAGATCAAGGATATCCCTATTATCATCAAAAACAAATACTTTTTTCGTAACTATCATATTAATCTCCGAAAAGCAATTAATCATTTAATTTATTTATATATTGAGCCATATCGTGGCTATCCAATATTACATGCGGCTTAACATTAATAACCGCCTGCTGCGGCATATATGGCATTATAGCCGTATTTGGATTCTGTATAACTGCCCTTCCCCCTAATCTGTTTACGCATTTTAATCCTTCTACCCCATCTGAATTAGAGCCTGAAAGTAAAATACAGACTAACTTATCTTTAAAAACTTCAGCTGCAGATTGAAAGGTAACATCGATCGAAGGTCGGGAATAATTTACTTTTTCAGAATAATCTAAAGATATACTTCGGTCTTCCTCTATCAGCATATGGTAATCTGCAGGGACAATAAAAACTTTACCAGGTATTAAAAACGCCTTTTCATCTGCTTCGCCAACGGCCAATGTAGTGCGCGATTTTAATAAATCGGTTAAAAGAGATTCGTTACTGGGCTTCCGGTGAACCACTATTACAATAGGAAAACGGATATCACTCCTTAAAGCCGGAAAAATTTCTAACAAAACATCTAAACTCCCGGCTGAGCCACCAATAATTAATGCCTCACAAGATGTAGAACCTATAGTTTGCGCCATATTTTCTCCATTTTAACCCTTTTATATTCTCTCGCCTTTGGCCAAAACTCCAAACTTTCTTTACTTCCCAGTGCAAGATAGCCCAATTTCTCGATGCTACTATCAAACAGGTTGAAAACTTTATGCTGTAGCCCTTTATCAAAATAAATTAATACATTTCTACATAAAATCAGTTGAAACTCGTTAAAAGAATGATCTGATACGAGGTTGTGCGTAGAAAAGATCATCTTACTGTTTAAGCTTTCATCAAATTTTGCCAAAGAGTAGTTCGCAGTATAATAAGCAGAGAAATCCTTTAACCCACCTGATTGCAGGTAATTTTCAGAATACTGTTTTAAATAAGTTAAAGGAAACATACCCTTTTTTGCCTTTTCTAAAACCGATGGATTAATATCTGTAGCGTAAATGAGTGATTTATGCAATAAATTGAGCTCTTTTAAAACAATGGCAAGCGAATAAGCTTCTTCTCCGGTAGAGCACCCAGCCACCCATATCCGGATAAAAGGATAGGTACCCAGCACAGGCAGGACATCATTGCGCAACGATTTGTAAAACGAAGGATCTCGGAACATTTCGGTAACATTAACCGTAATTTCCTCTAAAAAGCGCTTAAAGTATTGCTTATCTGTCTTAACCGTATAACGAAACTCGGCAAAACTTACAAAATTATCCAGTCCGTAAAGGCGTATAATTCTTCTTTTTATCGATGCAGGAGAGTATTCCAGAAAATCATAACCATGATTTTCTAAAACATCATTCAACAGGATTTCTACCTGTTCGTTATCTATCACATCACTTATCACCTTTTATTTTGTAAAATTTTCTATTTGCTTTAATAATTCATCAACATTTATGGGTTTTGAAACATAGCCCGATGCGCCTGCACTCAGGCAACGCTCCTTATCACCAACCATGGCCTGCGCCGTAACTGCCAATACAGGTATATTCTGCATTTTATCTGATTTTTTCATTGCCGCTATGGCCTGATAACCGTCCATATCCGGCATCATCATATCCATTAAAACAACGGCAACATTATCGTGCTTTTCTAAAATAGAAAAACCATCGTGTGCACTTATAGCAGATAAACAATCAAAACCTTTGGCCTTTAAAACAGCTTTTAAAGCAAAAATGTTTCGGTTATCATCATCAATGATGAGAATTAATTTTTGAGGCATAAAATAAAATGTTTTATGATGTATGATGATTTTCGTATAACCAAACCCTTAATAACGATATCAGCTGATCCATATCTACGGGCTTGCTGATATAATCTGAGGCACCCGCAGCAATACATTTTTCACGATCGCCCATCATTGCCTTGGCCGTAACGGCCAAAATTGGCAGGCTGCGGTATTTGATATCCTGCCTAATGGCTGTTGTAGTTTCGTAGCCATCTAGTTCCGGCATCATCATATCCATTAAAACCACATCAATTTCGGGGTTTTCATTTAGTAGCTTAAGGGCTTCCTTCCCATCTATGGCGGCTATCACTTTCATCTGGTGCTGCTCTAACATTTTAGTTAAAGAGAAAATATTGCGCACATCATCATCTGCAATGAGAACCGTTTTACCGATCAATACATCCTGCAGCTCGGAAAACTTTTTAGGTGTTTTGGTTTTCTCTTTGCTTTTTTCTTCTACCAGGTGAAGAAATAGCCCTGCTTCATCCAGAATACGTTGATATGAATGCGCTGTTTTAACCACGATTGAATCAGCATATTGTTTAATCCGGTTTTCTTCACCTTTTGATAGGTTTTTACCCGTAAAAATGATGATTGGTAAATTTTCTAGGCCAGGTGTTTTCTTCACCACTTCAAGTGTTTCATAAGCATGTTTATCCGGGATGCCCATATCCAAAATCACACAGTTAACCTCTGGCTTATGCAGGGCAGAAACGCCTTCGTTTACCTGGTTAACAATTTCTGTCTGGATATTAAAATTGCTTAGAAAATAACTTAACGCCTTGGCATGCTGCTCATTTTCTTCTACAATAAGTACTTTTTTAGGATGACGGCTCAAGGCATGCTCCAATTTTGAAAAGATCTCTTGCATGTGCTCAAAGGCAAAGGGTTTATTGATAAAATCTACTGCACCTTTAAGCAAACTTTCTTTCTTCACCTGCAAAGAAGACATAATGTGTACCGGTATCGGGCGCGTAGCGGGATCCGATTTCAGCTCTTCCATTACCTGCCAGCCATCTTTAACAGGGAGTTGGATATCAAGTAAAATGGCAAGCGGTTTAAAAGTTTTCGCCATTTCAATCCCCACGTCGCCACGAACGGCAACCAAACCTTTATAGTTTCTCTTCCGGGTAAAATCTAAAAGTGTTTTAGCAAAAGGGGTATCATCTTCAACAATTAAAATCACCTTATCATCAGGCTCAATATGATCACGATCATCCTCAATTTCTTGCGGAATATTTCCTACGGTTAAGTGGCTTACTCTTTTTACCGGGGTTTCGAAAGCCATTAGAGGTTTCTCTGTTTGGGGTACTGCACTTTCAAAGCCTTTAATTTTATCAATGGGCAGGGTAAGTGTAAAAACACTTCCTTCACCGTCTGCACTTTTTAAATCGATGTATCCACCCAATAGTTTAGCCAGCTCTCTACTAATGGAAAGCCCAAGGCCTGTACCACCGAACTTGCGGCGCGTAGAGCCATCGGCCTGCTGAAAAGCTTCGAATATCATACCTTGTTTTTCTGGTGCAATACCCACACCGGTATCGGTAACTTTAAATATCAGTGCGCCTAATTTTTCATTGGTATGGATATTTAGGGTTACGGAACCTACAGTAGTAAATTTAATGGCGTTTGATAACAGGTTTTTAATAATCTGCTCCAGCCGCATTTTATCAGTATGAAAAAATTCAGGGACTTCTGCCGATTTTTCAATTGTGAAATTTAGATTTTTATCCTTCGCTAAGGGGTTAAATAAAGAACGCATACTGGAAACAATCTCGTCAACCTTAACATTTGTCCGGTCGAGTTCCATTTTGCCTGCTTCAATTTTAGAAAGGTCTAAAATTTCGTCGATTAAACTTAAAAGCCCTTGACCAGAGCTTTGAATAACCGCTGCGTATTCCTGGTGTTCAGGATCCATGGCCTCATTTTCGGCCATTAATCTTGATAATAGCAATATTGAGTTGAGCGGAGTTCTTAACTCGTGCGACATATTGGCCAAAAATTCTGATTTATACCTTGTGCTGAGTTCTAAAGCTTCTGCCTTTTGTTGAATCTCAATATTCCGTTCTTCAATCAGTTCGTTTTTTTCTTCTAGTAAGCTACTTCTTTCTTCAAGTTCCTGATTACTCTGCAGCAATTCTTCCTGTTGCACCCTTAATTCTTCTTCACTGGCCTGAAGTTTCTGTGCCTGCGCTTCAAGCTCCGCATTTAGACCTTCTAATTCGCTATGCTGAACCTGTAATTCTTCTGATTGTGCCTGCGTTTCTTCTAACAATTGCTGCAGTTTTAGCCTGTTCTGCGCACCCAGCAATGCGGTACCCACATCAGATAAAACCAGTTTCAAAAAGTGTAATTGCAGATCGCTGTATTTACCAATCGTGCCCAATTCTAATCCACCTATCGAAATTTCATTTCTAATTATTGGTAGCACAATTAGTTGTGCTGGTTTAATATTCCCGGTGGCATGCGTAATAGACAATTCGTTTTGAGGCACATCCTCCAACAAAATAGGTTTACCTGTTTTAACCACCTGACCAATTAAACCCTGACCAATTTCCAGCGTTTCGGTTAAATTCTGACCTTTTAAAGCATATTGACCTTTTAAATGCAGGTAACCATCATCTTTAAATAAATAAATGGCACCGATCTGGCTTTTGGTATAATTAGCCAAAAATTCTATAATATCTTCTGCCAGGTGGAAAACGTCTTTTTCGCCAACCATTTTCACGTTCAGGTTAGCTACTCCGGTCTGCAACCATTCATTCTCTTCTAAAATATCAAAAGATTTTTTTAGTGATGCTGACATGGTATTTAACGATTCGGAAAGTTCGCCAATATCATCCCGGCTTTGGCTATCGAGTTTTACGCCATAATTACCATTAGAGATCTGAACTGCGATTTCTTTAATGGCCGCAATACGTTTCTCCATCTCGTATTTTTTATCCTCAATTTCTTTTTGAAGTTTAACACGTTCATCAAAATCGATAGATACTTTTCGATAAAAGAACAGGGTAATGAGTATAGCAAGAACCGCAGCTATTAAAATCAAAATCGGCGTATAAGAAGTCAGTTTGTTCAGTTCTACCGTACGGGTTTCGAGTAACCTGCGTTCTTCTTTCACCATGCGGCTAACAACATTACGAGCCTGGTCCATATAGATTTTTCCTTCTAAAAGTGCTGTTGGATCGATCTGCCCACCCAGCGATTTGATTTCTATTGTAGAAGAAATGATATTGAGCCTACGGGCCAGGATATTTCTTAATTCAGCAACATTTTTCTGCTGAATAACATTGTCTTTCGTTTGTGCCTCTATCCTTTTTAAAGCTTCCATTGCCGTGTCGGTAGAGCCATAATAAGGCTGCAGAAATGTTTTATTTCCCGTTAGCAGGTAGCCCCTTTGCCCGGTTTCCGCATCTTTCAAGGTAGAAATTACACCTTCAGTGGTTAAAATTACTTCATCGCTATGTTTAACCAGTTCAGTGCTTTTAATCAGGTTACCAATACTTACGTAAGAGGCCAGCGAACTGATAAATAGAATAATTAGCGATAAGCCAAGGCCTAAACGTAAATTATTTTTAAGAGTTGTTTTCATTATATGGATTAAGGGTAATTAGATCTGGTTTTTAAGGATTTCTTCTTCGGTAATAGGAACGATAAAGTAAAACTCCGATCCTTCATCAGGAACACTGTTTACACCGATGGTACCGCCGTGACGGTTAATAATTTCAGAACAGATGTATAAACCGATCCCCAGGCCGTTAAACCGGTTACTGCTTTCTTCTACACGATAAAATTTATCGAAAATTTTATGCTGCTGTTCTTTTGAAATACCGATACCAAAATCTTTAACGGCAAGATAAAATTTTCCATCCTTGATATTCACGGTTACGTTAACCTGATTGGTGCCTGGAGCATATTTAATGGCATTGGTAATAAAATTGATAACCACTTGTTCCAGTCTCATTTCATCACCAAAAATCATTTCTTGCGTTTTGCCCAGTTTCGTGATTTTAAAATCGGGATTAGATTGCTGCAACATCTCAATGGCATTACTTACCATGTTATCAGCACAAAATGTTTTCATATTAAACTTCATCTTTCCGCTTTCAATTTTCGAGATATCAAGCAGATCAACAATTAATTCGTTCAGTTTTTCGAGTTGGACACTGGCCTTTTCGAGGTGATTTTGGGCAATGGCTTTATCATCCCTTTTAAGGCTCCGTTGCAACAGCTGAATATAACCCTTTACACTGGTTAAAGGCGTTTTTAGTTCATGGCTGGCAATACTGATGAATTCGTCTTTTTTATGTTCGGCCTGCTTTCTAAATTCAATTTCTTCGAGCAGTTTTTCCTGCACCTCATTGAGTTTTCTATTCTGCTCGTAAATGCGATAAAAAGTTTTTATTTTAAGCAGTAATACATTAATATCAACTGGCTTGGTGATATAATCCAATCCACCGCTCAGGTATCCTTTGGTAATGAATTTTAATTCTGTATTTACAGCAGAGAGAAATATAATGGCCGTATCTTTTGCCTTGCTGAAACCTGAAATGGCTTCAGCTACTTCAAAACCATCCATATCCGGCATCTGCACGTCGAGAATAATCAGGACATAATTATTTTTTAAAACTTTTTTCAGCGCTTCTTCGCCAGATGATGCGGTATCAACCTCAAAATTGTGTGCCTGGAGTACTTTCTGTAACGAGATCAGGTTTTCTGGCCTGTCATCAACTATAAGAATCATCTTGATTAAAAAAAATAAGAAGCCGGGATAATTATGTTTGGTTTGGAGATAGAATCTCTTTAACTGTAAACAAACAACCTGGTTTTAAAAATGTTTTGATTTTTTATAAATTATTTGAATTGAAGGTATCACCCTGTTTAATATCTCCTGTTTCAAAACCTTTTTTAAACCAATACACCCGCTGTGCGGAAGTACCATGGGTAAAAGAATCGGGCTGCACTTCGCCAGTAGCCTGTTTTTGTAATTTATCATCGCCAATGGCATTGGCAGCTGTTAATGCTTCTTCTATATCGCCCTCATCCAATTTGAAATCCTTAAGATTTTGGGCATTGTGCGCCCAAAGTCCGGCAAAAAAATCGGCTTGCAATTCTAATTTCACCGATAAGCGGTTATATTCTTTTTCGCTAACCTGGTCACGTGCCCGATCCAGTTTTTCTGAAATTCCCAATAAATTTTGAACGTGATGACCAACCTCATGTGCAATTACATAAGCTTGTGCAAAATCTCCGGCAGCGCCAAAACGGTTTTTTAAATCATCATAAAATGATAAATCGATATAGACTTTATGATCTCCCGGGCAATAAAATGGCCCCACATTAGCGCTGGCATTTCCACACGCTGTTTGCACAGCTTCCCTAAATAACCTGAGTTTAGGATATTCATACTGCTTGCCCATTGCCTGAAACTCCTTATCCCATACCTGTTCTGTTGATTCTAACACACCCGATACAAACTGTGCCTGTGGGTCGTTAGCTGGCACACCCTGTTTAACTTCTTCAGTGCCCGTGGTAGCTGGAACCTGACCAACCAAGCCAGTTAAATCTTTGCCAAAAATTAGGCCGAGCACCACAATTATGATACCCACACCTCCGCCAAGGATGGTTTTTCCACCACCGCCACTCCTACCGTCTTCCACATTATTACTGCCTTTTCCAAACCATTGCATAATCTATATTTTAGTTTTTATGAATAAACCTCAGTTACCCGTGAATTGTTAGACTAAAGTATAAATTATTTTTAATGATTTATTCTTTTAGGTTGTGACCATAAAAGAAGCCAGATTTCCTGTTCAAGATACTATACTGGTTTTATCTCATCAATATCGTTACCTAACCTATAGCGCAATGGAAAGCTATACCGTACTGTGCATATAAAAAAGAAGTCAAACTTTTAAAAGTTTGACTTCTTTGAAGATACTTCAACAATATTATGCGTTAAAAACAGCTATTGCTTTGGCTATTCTTGCTTTAGTTTCTTCTGCACCCAATAATACCGCAATATCAAAAACGCCCGGACCAAATTTACCGCCAACCAGCATAATCCGGAATGGCAGCATTAATTCACCCGGTTTAAAGCCTTTTTCTTCAGCTAAGGCTTTAAAGGCTGCTTCAGCAGAAACGGCATCACTTAATGTTAAATCAGCAGCAAAACTATTAAAGAAATCAGCCTTTTCAGCTGTCCATTTTGGTTTTACCGAATTCACATCATATTCTACAGGTGAGGCAAAAAAGTAACGGCTCTGCGCCACAAAATCAGGCAATAAAGTGCAGCGATCTTTAATCAGATCGATAACGGTATTTAAAAAAGCATCGTCATTAACTTCTACACCTGCCTTTTCGAGCTCTGCTTTTACGCTTGGCGCTAAACGCTCGGCACTCTCCGCTTTAATCCACTCGTGGTTATACCATTTGGCTTTTTCGAAATCGAATTTAGCGCCTGCTTTACTGATTCTTTCTATCGAGAATTTTTCTTCCAGCTCTTTTAAAGAAAATAACTCCTGGTCGGTACCATCATTCCAGCCTAAAAGGGCCAGCATATTAATAAAAGCTTCGGGCATAAAGCCCATTTCTTTAAATCCTTTGGTTACATCTCCGGTTTTAGGATCGGTCCAGTTCATGGCATAAACCGGGAAACCTAACCGGTCGCCATCGCGTTTGCTTAATTTTCCATGTCCATCTGGCTTTAAGATTAAAGGTAAATGTGCCCAAGCTGGCATATCCGTTTCCCAACCCAAATACTTCCAAAGTAAAATATGCACCGGTGCAGAAGGCAGCCATTCTTCCCCTCTAAAAGCATGACTAATTTCCATTGCTTTATCATCAACCACAACTGCTAAGTGGTAAGTTGGCATTCCGTCGGCCTTTAATAATACTTTATCATCAACCAAAGCGGTTTCGAAACTTACGTCACCTCTGATTAAATCATTAAAATGTACAATTTCATCACCTGGCACCTTAATGCGGATTACATGTGGTGTTTTGGCTGCCAACAACTCTTCAACCTCACTAATAGTAAGGGTTAAAGAATTACGCATCTGCATGCGCGTGGCCTGCCCGTATTGGAAATTTGGAATTTCTTTACGTTTGGCATCTAAATCTTCCGGGGTATCGAAAGCGTAATAAGCATAACCATCACTAATTAACTGTTCGGCAAATTTACGGTAGCTGGGTTTGCGTTCGCTTTGGCGATATGGTCCATAAACCCCCGGGTTATCCGGGCTTTCATCTGGTGTAATACCGCACCAGTCTAAACAGTTTACAATATATTGTTCAGCGCCTTCAACAAAGCGGTTTTGATCGGTATCTTCTACACGAAGTACAAAAGTTCCATTATTTTTTTTGGCAAACAAATAATTGAACAGCGCAGTACGCACACCACCTAAATGCAAACCTCCGGTTGGGCTTGGGGCAAATCTTACTCTAACTTTTTTATCCATGGTTGAATTGTTGAGCGGTTGGCGCGAGGCGTAAAGCGTATAAAACGCCTATCCCCATACGCAAAGCGCAAGACGCTACAAAGATATATTTTTCATCCATTTTATCGAGTTTTCATCTGTGATGAAACTACTAGGTTTTCGACATGATTATTGGGGAGGTTTTGAAAAAGCATAATGGTTTGATGTTTTTTTCGTTTTGTTATTGTAATTTGGCTAGCTAAAGCATGAATCCCTATCAAAAGAAACGCCGCTGGAAGTTCTTCCTTCTCATTTTTGCCATCTTAATTGGCATTGCTTCAGTATTTTACACTGATTCTTTCGTAAAAAAAATGGAACGCGAAGAGGCAAACCAGTTTCACCTTTGGGTACGGATTCAGGAACGGGCCATGTTTCTTTATGATAATGATGATTACCGCGATGTGGTAGAAACCGTTAGAAAAAATACCAAGACCCCTGTAATCATGATTGATTCTGCAGGAATGATTACTTCTTTTTTTGGATTAGACAGCACTAAAACCAATTACCCTGTTGCAGATACCAAACTCACCTACGATAGTTTATATTTTGTACGGCAGTTAAGGCAAATGAAAGCCCAGCATCCACCTGACGAAATGAATATTTTTGGCCGCAAATTTAAAGCATACTACCGTGACTCATTTATTTTGACTCAGCTGAGGTATTTCCCATATATCCAAATGGGGGTGATCTTCCTTTTTCTTTTAACAGCTTATGCAGCATTCAGTTCTGCACGTAAAGATGAACAAGACCACGTTTGGGTAGGTTTGGCGAAGGAAACAGCACACCAGTTGGGTACACCGATCTCATCACTTATGGCCTGGACAGAACTGATGAAATCTAAATTTGATGCTGAAGATGATCCGCTGATTGCCGAAATGGAAAACGACATTAAGCGACTGGAAATTATTACCGACCGTTTCTCAAAAATCGGGTCAAAACCTATCCTTGAAGATCATACGGTTTATATTGTAGTGAGCGATTTTATCCGTTATTTTAAAGTACGCACTTCAGACAAGGTTAAATTTAGCATTACTGGCGATGAACAGGTGCGTGCAATGTTAAACGTCCCATTGTTTGATTGGGTGATTGAAAATCTGCTCAAAAATGCGGCAAATGCCATAGAAAATGAAGGCTCGATCTCCATCAATATTATAGAAAATTTAGCCAAAGAGCAGGTATTTATCGATGTGAGCGATACCGGAAAGGGTATTCCAAGATCAAAATTCGATGCCGTTTTCCAACCTGGCTATACCACACGTAAACGTGGCTGGGGACTCGGTTTATCACTTACCAAACGGATTGTAGAAAATTACCACAGTGGAGAAATCTTTGTAAAAGAATCTGAACTGGGCAAAGGCACAACTTTTAGAATAATATTAAAAAGCAGTTTAAGATATGAACCGACCACAGCCTAACGAATATCCAACTTGGGGCGAAACCTATATCAGTAAAGTTAACGGAGATATTTTCGAAATTTTAAACGATCAGATCCAAAGTCTTCCAGCCCTGTTTAGGGCGAACGCCGATAAAGCTGATTACGCTTATGCCGAGGGTAAATGGACATTGAAAGAAATGTTAGGCCATATTATTGATGCTGAACGTGTTTTTGCTTATCGCATTACTTGTTTTGCCCGAAAAGAGCAGCAACCTTTACCGGGTTTCGAGGAAGATGAATATGTATTGAACGCCCGCTTTACCCAACGTGACCTGGAAGATCTGATAGAAGAATTTATCGCCCTGCGTAAAGCCAACTTATACCTTTTTAAATCTTTAAATGAAGAAGAGCTGAACAGAAAAGGTATTGCCTCGGGCAGAGAAATTAATGTAAAATCTATTTTATTTATTGCTGGTGGCCATATTATCCACCATGTTTCTATTTTAAAAGAACGTTATCATGTGGTTTAAGAACTTTACGGTTGATGAGCTGAACAACCGCCCTAAAAATCATTTAGGCGGGCTGCTTGATATTCGCTTTACTGAAATTGGCGAAGATTTTATTACCGGAACCATGCCTGTTGATGAACGCACACACCAACCTGCAGGCATTTTACATGGTGGTGCCTCTGTAGTTTTAGCAGAAACCTTGGGTAGTATTGCCTCTTATATGTGTATCAATCCTGAAAAACATGTTGCTGTGGGCTTAGAAGTAAATGCCAACCATTTGCGGCCTGTAAAAAGTGGTTTGGTTAAAGGCATATGCAAACCCTTACATATTGGGGGCAAAACCCACGTTTGGGAAATAAAAGTTTACGATGAGCGAGGCAAAATGAACTGCATTAGCAGGCTAACTGTGGCGATTATTAACAAACCGCAATAAAAAGCGTCACTACTTGCAATCAGGCATTATCAATTAACAACGGTTTACTTACTTTTTGTTAACTGCGCTATAACCAACCGCGTTATATTTTCGGTAAGTAGAGTTGGCGAATTGCAATCACAATTGGTGAGCCCAACTACGTAAATGTCTTCGCTAGGTACGTAAATGCCCATGCTTTTGAACCCAAATATACTGCCACCATGCGCTCTGATTGGTAAACCATCCATCTCTTTAATGTGCCAGCCATAACCATAATTAAATTGTTCACCATTGTTTAATTTATAGCTTGAAAATGCTTTAGTTGTTTCCTTTGTATTTAGCACTTTATTCTGGTTTAGCCCGTTTTGCCATTTCAACAAATCAGCCAAAGTAGACATTAACGAACCCGAAGAAAAGGGCACACTAAAATTAATTGAAGTTTTATTTACATAAGCATTTTCTTTCTTTTGGTAACCATAAGCGCGATTTTTGATGATCTGCCTATCATTAGCGTAATAAGAATGGCCCATATCCAGCTGATCAAAAATGTGGCGTTGAATAAAATCTGCATATCGCTCACCAGAAACAAGTTCGATAAGGTAACCCAGCAACACATAGCCAGAGTTGTTGTATTCAAAACGCTCGCCTGGAGCAAAGTCAACTGGTTCATCCTTAAAAAAATCGACCATCATTTTAGCTGTCATCTCCTTTTGGGCAATACTGGCAAGCGATTTCATTTTGGTGAAATCTTTAATGCCCGAAGTATGGGTAAGTAAGTGGTGTATGGTAATTTTATTGCCCGCAGGGTAACCGCCAATGTATTTGGCAATCGGATCGTTTACATTCAATTTACCTTGCTGCTCCAAAAGCAATATGGCTACAGCTGTAAATTGCTTTGTCATAGAGCCCAGCTGAAAAACACTTTCAGTATTAAGCTTAATGTTCAGCTCAAGATTAGCCTTCCCAAAAGTCTTCTGGTAAATTACCTTTCCTTTTTGGGCAACCATAAACGCACCTCCTGGACCTTGCCCATCCGAGATTACAGTCATGATTAAACTATCGATCTGATCATTCAGCTTTTGCTTTTGGGCCTTCACTGACGCCGGCATGAGCAAGCAGCAGCTTAGTATAGATAAAAAGCCACATAGTATTCTGATCCTTTTTCGTTTCACGTTTAAAACTAATTAGGATTTATCTTTCTCAATCGCTTTCTTCTCTACCAAAAACGAAATAATTAAACCCAAACCACCAAAAACGCCCAGGCAGCCAAAATAAACCGCTACAGCTTGAGAGGCTTCGGCATGCGTCATTTCGCCTCCAAACATACTCCTTACTACTGTAAGGGCCACAAGCAGTCCAATGCCTAAGCCTACAAGCAATAAACCAAATTTTAAACTCAAATAAGGTTTTGGGGCCGATTTACCTATGCCTGGATTGATTCCTCGCTCAATCATGGCCATTTTCTCTTTGTTTGCTAAATAACGAATTCCAAATACCATTGCGAATCCGCCTAAAAAAAGTGCGATGGGAACTAATATACCGTTCATAATTATAATTTTTTTATGTGTTAATATGCTATTGTTTAAATTGAACCGTGTTCTGTGTATTATGACTACATGTTTTTTAATCAGGTTACACCTTTGATTTAAAAATATTTAATAAGCAATTGCTGGGTTACACCCGAAAAACAATCAATTGCTAAAACCATTTGCAAATATTAATGCTTTACTAAGCGGTACCGGTTAAAACATTCCTACTTTTGTAATAAAGCCTCCTGTTTTGATTGAACAACTTAAAGATATACCTGTTTTTAGCTCCTTAAGTGATAATTCGTTTCATGAGTTTAGCAATTACATGGAGTGTGTTCAATATCCAAAAGGTACCACAATCATTCATGCAGATAAAGTAGAGCCCTATTTTTATGTACTTAAAAGTGGTATTGCACGGGCTTATAGCGACGGCGAAAACCAACAGATTACCTTTTGGTTTGGACAAAAAGGTGATGTACTTTTTTCGTTCAATAGCTACATTAATAATAGCACCGGGTATGAGAACATTGAATTATTAGAAAACTGTAGTCTAATTCGAATCAGGCTAACTGATCTCTTTTCGCTCTATAACAGACATTTAGAAATTGCCAATTGGGGCAGAAAAATTGCAGAACAGGAACTTATTGCCACCGAAAGAAGATTAATTGATCGGGCTTTTAAGGGAGCTGCGGAACGTTACCAGGAGTTTATAACGCAATCGCCTGAACTGATTAAAAGGGTGGCCTTAAAACACATCGCTTCCTACCTGGGTGTAACGCAGGTTACCTTGAGCCGGATCAGGGCTAGCTACAAATAATTTCATTTTTTAACATTTGTAAAATGTTACCCGGTAAATGTGCCTTAAATTTGCAGAAACACATTTATCATGAACTGGATGATCCTAATTATTGCCGGCCTTTTTGAGGTAGGCTTTACCACCTGCCTTAAATTATCAAACAATTTTTCGAACATAAAATGGAGTACAGCTTTTTTTGTATGTATAATTTTAAGTTTCTTATTGCTAAATAAAGCTACGCAAACCTTACCCATGGGTACGGCCTATGCCGTTTGGACAGGCATTGGTGCCGTAGGAACAGTAATTATCGGGATTTTTTACTTTAATGAACCCGCAACCTTTTGGCGGATCTTTTTTATCTGCACGCTTATTGGATCAATCGCCGGACTAAAGTTTTTCGCTTCGCATTAGCAGCCATCAACTTCCGAAGTTACCAGGGCCAGCGCGTTGACAGAACTACGGAAGTTTTGCCATGGCCCCACCAATCTATCTAACACCTAATTTTTCTTTCTTTCGGAGCGCAATGTCTCTGCAAGAAAATAACCTAGTTCCCGTGTTCCGCTTTTACGCTTAACCCTGGGCTAATTAGCCAAAAGCAATATTTATTCGGCGGTTTGCAAGGTTGCACCAAACGTTGTTGATAAACGCGATGGCAGCGGCAGCCCCGAAGCATGAGGGCTAAAGCGGACAGCGGGACTGTAATCCGCCATGAAGCGCAGTCCTTTCATTTCCAAATCGAGAAAAGTATAGGGTTGATTTATCTATTTTCGAGCGCATTGTCTCTGCAAGAAAATAACCTAGTTCCCGTGTTCCGCTTTTACGCCTCGGGCATCGTTCCTCTGCCCTGCAGGGTAACACTTCACCCGGGGCTAAATGGCAAAAACCGCATTTCATTTTTAGGTTTTTCAAGGCGCCACAACTCTGTGCGTAAACCTGATGGCAGCGGCAGCCCCGAAGCATGAGGGCTATAGCGAACAACAGGACTGTAATCCGCCATGAAACGCAGTCCTTTCATTTCCAAAAAATTTTACTTTTTGCGTTATTCACCTAACTACCCATAATTATCTTTTTAATCGTGCTTCACCTGTAACCTCGTTCTACCTGATGTAGTCTTACTACTAAACATGGAGCAAAACACCACAGATTTAGCGCTGATCCAAAAAGTATTGAAAGGTGAAACCGATCAGTATGCTTTATTGGTGAAACGCCATCAGCGGTTTGTATTTACACTTGCTTTAAGGTTTTCGAAAAACAGGGAAGATGCCGAAGAAATTGCACAAGATTGCTTTTTAAAAGCCTATAAAGCATTGGGCACCTTTAAACAAACAGCTAAATTTAGTACCTGGCTGTACACCATTACCTACACTACGGCCATGACATTTTTAAGGAAAAAACGTTTAGATACTACTTCTATACATGATGAAGATACCATTTTGCAACTCGAAAATCAGACCTCCAGTTTTAACGCGAATGGGTACGAGAGGCAAGACAGTCATGTTTTTTTAAATATGGCCATTACCCAGCTCTTACCTGATGATGCGGCTATTATTACCTTATTTTATAAGGGCGAACAGAGCTTGGAAGAAATCGGCGAAGCATTGCACATGGAGCCTAACACCATAAAAGTAAAGTTGCACAGGGCCAGGCAAAGACTTAAAGAAAAATTACAATATTTGTTAAAAGATGAAGTAAAGGAGTTACTATGAACACTATAGAACAACAGCTTTGGGATTATATTGATGGGAATTTGGATGAATTTTCAAAAAAAACCATTGAAGAAAAAATTGAATCTAATGCCGGGATTAAAACTCAGTATGAGGAGCTATTAAAACTTAATTCGGCTTTTAATGCGCTAGATCTTGATGAACCATCCATGTCTTTTACCAGAAATGTGATGGAAAGCATTGCCTTAGCTCCTGCCCCGGTAGCGATGAAAACCAAAGTGGATGAAAAGATTATTTACGCAATTGGCGGCTTTTTCATTGTTTCACTCTTATCCTTATTTGGCTATGTGCTCTACAACTCGAACCTCAGCATGCCTAAACTTGGCTTTAACGTTACCCTGAACTTTAATTTAGATCAGTACATCACGCCTACTGTGCTGTATAGCTTCTTATTTTTCGATCTAGTGATAGGATTGGTATTTCTCGATCAGTTTTTAAGGAAAAAATTTGCTCAGAAGTAAGATGAATTAGGCTTTTGATCGTCATTTCGACTGGAGTGCAGCGGAACGGAGCAATCTTTTAGACAGTAATAAATAGATTTCTTCGCTACGGAAATGACGAGTTGTTAAGAATAAATTTTAACCGAATTTTTTTAAAATCTCTAATCCCTTTGGCCACTCACCAAACCCCGAGGCAGCATTAATATGTCCGGCATTACCGATATTGATGAATTCACTTCCCCAATTTTCGGCAAAAAACTCAGCCCGTTCTAATGTTACCCACTCATCGTTTGAACTGGTTACAACAATGCTCTTAAAGTTGATTTTATCTAACGGTACATGATCAAAACCAACTGTATCGAAAGTATAACGTGGCGCTTCCAAATCGCTGGGCGCAACCAATAATGCACCTTTTATTTTCTTTTGATATTCTTTTGCCCAATTTGCAATTGCAATACAGCCTAAACTGTGTCCAATTAAAATTACATCGGCCAAATCATAGCCAACGAGGGTCTGTTCAATCGTTTCAATCCAATCTTTACTGGTCGGTTTATCCCACTCCAGTTGATTGATCCGGGTAAAATGATCACCAGATTTTTCGAAATACGTTTGCCAATGATCAGGGCCTGAATTACCTAAACCAGGAATAATAAAATAGTAGCTCATAAATAGTACTATGAATCCAGCTCGTCATAAAATAAAAAAGGCCGCCATCGCAAGAAAGCAGCCTCATCTTTAAATATGATAAATAAATTAAATTACTTTCACATTAACGGCATTTAAGCCTTTTTTACCGTTAGCAACTTCGTACTGAACTTTGTCGTTTTCACGGATTTCGTCGATAAGACCTGTTGAATGAACAAAAATTTCGCTATCGCCATTTGCAGGTACGATAAAGCCAAAACCTTTAGTTACATTGAAGAATTTTACTGTGCCTTCTTGCATTGTATTAAATATTAAAATTAAGTATGCAAGGTAAGTTTTAATTTTTAAAATTAAAATAAAATTTTAACATTTTTTAACGTTAAGATTTTGTAAACAACAGATTATTAAGGCTTTTTATTTGCTTTCCCAATCATTGTTAAAGTAATTTCGCTATTATGCGGAATCCCTAACGATGTTCCAGGAGCTACATCAAAAAGGTTTCTAACATAAATATCCGCTATCCCCTGGGCTACCTTTTTTTTGGCTTCGGCATTTTCTGGAAGTATATTATAAACCGTTTTTACATGTATTCCTCCCTGAAAATCAACAATGGCCGCAACCTGGTAAGCAAAATCTTTATAAGCGCGGTCGATCCGGATAATATACTGTGGAAACATGTAATCATAAGCCTCGGTTCTGTTATTTGTCCGGTCTACTGTACTGATTTTTTCAACCCTTGCAATTTTGCTTTTAGGAATAAATTGAACCGGGCTTGTAGCAGCAAAAGCACTATCGCTATTTGCGTTAACCTGGGCAGAACGTTTCTCGATAAAAGCGGTGTCGGCTTTGGTTGGTTTTTGCAGATCTTCGGCTTTAGCTTTTAATTTATTTTTAATATAATCCTGCGCATAAAAGGTCATGTTTACATCAGAGCGAACATCCGCGGCAATCACCTTTCCATCAACCTGGATCCTTTGAAAAACCAAACTATCTTTACTGATGTGTTTTACCTTAAAAAATTCGGCCGCGAAATTATATACATTGCCATGATCGTATTGCAGGTAAAAATTCTGCATCCTATTCTTCTGAGGGCTCCATGCCGACATGGTGTCTTCTTTAACTACTTCGATAATCCATGATGGTTTTTGCATAAAACCATCCCGATTAAAAGAATACCCATCTTTAAACCGTCGCTTTACTTCAACATAACGGATACCTTTTACAGGTTCAAAAGTAAAATCCCTTAACATTGGATTGCTGGTTTTAGCGCCATAATTACAGGCAGAAAGCATCAGCACAAAAAAGACAAGGTATATTGTATTTTTAATCATTTCAACAAAAATATTGGGCTAAAATAAGTTTTTTTAACCAGAGGCAAACACGGTTGTTAAAGGTGAATGCATGTTTATCTCCTAACTTGTTTTTTCAATGAGATAACATTTGCAAGCTAGATGACGCAATCTATGAAAATCTGTAAAATTTAGTCTAAACAAAAAACGGAGCGATCAATTTAATGATCGGCTCCGCTTTTTTGAATCTTGAATGAGAGAATTCACTCATCAATTATTTCTTCGGATCTAAAATGTTTTTAATTCTGATATTTAAATCTTCGTAATGTGCTTTGGTAATGGCATCTCCTGCTGCTGCCCTGGCTTTTGTAGTAGCCAATAAAGTTTTGAGTTCTGCCCTAACCAATGGCCTGATATCAGATAAGCCAACATTGATCGGCGTTAAACCATAACTCGCTGCATAATCTACCGGGAATCCAACCGGAAGTTCGTTTTCTTTAGTCATTAAATCCTGCAAACGATCTACGTAAGCACGTTGTAAATTACGTTTAAATGCATCTGCTCTTCCGGCAACAAAAACCGATGATCTTAAGTCGGTAAATAATTCAGACAAGGTATATGCTTTTGCTGTACCATTTTTAGTTTCATTATCCAGCAAGCGTGCGATACGGGATGCAGATAGCAAATTACCCAGCGTGTTTGTTTGAACACCTTTAATGCGGTTTAACAATACACCATTATCAAATTTATTTAATTGATCATTGCTGATTAACCAAAGCGGTGTAGTAAATAATTGCTTGTTGAAAAAATCAACCGCTTCTTTTTGTTTTGCTTTAGGTAAATAGGCATAAACAGGCCCTTTTTGATCGTAGGTTTTAAAGTTTTCGCTTAAGCCACCAACATTTGTAGCTACATGCCCCATGTAACGGTTAAACTGGCCAACAATTTCAGTGTAAATTTCTTTTAAATCGCTGTAATCTTTTCCTTTTTGATAAGTCCATTTTTCTACGTTTGGAAGGATGCGTTTTAAATTGGCAATACCATAAGTACTTGCTTTCATTGCATTGTCGCCCAAATCTTCGCTCTGCAAACGGGGATCTAATGAAGTTCCCTGGCGGCCGTAGAAATACAAAGGATTACCTGCATTTTTTAAAGTCCACTGGTCTAAAATTTCTTTTTCCTGCTCTGCAGTTTTGTTTCCAGGAATCCAGGAATAGCCCCATTTCACTACCCATTTATCGTATTCTCCAATTTGAGGGTGAAGTTTGGTTACACCATCGCCAGGTTGAGCAATGTAGTTGAAACGTGCATAATCCATAATAGATGGTGCTGTACCATGTTTATCTGTAAACGTTTTTGAACGTAACGAATCAACCGGGTAAGCGTAGCTTGAGCCAAAGTTATGTGGCAAACCTAAAGTATGGCCTATTTCATGTGACGAAACAAAACGGATCAACTCGCCCATCTGTGCATCAGTAAATTGCGCTTTACGCACATCAGGATTAATGGCTGCCGTTTGTACAAAATACCAGTTACGCAACAGGTTCATTACATTATGGTACCAACCGATATGCGTTTCCAAAATCTGACCAGTACGAGGGTCGCTAATGTGCGGACCATAGGCATTTGCTATATCTGATGCAAAATAACGAACCACCGAATACCTGGAATCTTCTACGCTAAACTGAGGATCTTGTTGTGGCGTAGGTGCTTCTTTACCCATAATGGCATTTTTGAAACCAGCGGCTTCGAATGCCACCTGCCAATCGTTAATTCCCTGAATTAAGAAAGGCACCCATTTTTTTGGTGTTGCAGGATCGATATAAATTACAATCGGTTTTACAGGTTCTACTAATTCACCACGTTTATAGGCATTTGTATCTTTCGGAACCAAATTCCAGCGATGAATATAGGCGGTACGCTCTGCCTTTTGTGCATTGCTTCCGTAATCGATTTGAGATTGACCAAAAAAACCAACTCTGCTATCCATTATCCTCGCTTTTACAGGCGTTTTTGGCAATAATAACATCGATGTATTAAACTCGAAAGTAACGGCTCCATTACTGTTATCAGTTGGAGATTCTGCCGCACGGTAAGTTTTAGCTGTTTTGACTTCAACATTAATCGGAAAGGTTTTTATCGTATCGATATAAGAGCGTGAGCCATCGTACATCGTAACTTTGTAAGCCTTGCGGATCTGATCTGTAGCGCCAATGGCCATAATATCACCGTTATAAAAATCGGTAACATCAATCACAACGCCTGTAGTATCTTTATTATACGCTTTAATTTCGAAGTTGGCCAAAATCTGCGCAAGATTAGAGTTTTGTACCGATTCGTACATATCGCTGTTCGGGTCGGCTTTGGTTGAATAACTTGGTACACGGATGTAAACCTGTTTACCTCTACGCTCCCATTTCCACACCTGCTCGTTTAATTCTTCACCACCGTATTGCTGGTTGCCTACTTTAACCCCTGCCGGTACTTTTGCCAAACGGGTAACGACAAGCATTTCTCGGTTAATCATCGAATCTGGTATCTCAAAATACCACTTATCGTCAACTTTATGTGTTTTAAATAAACCGTTTGTTGTTTTTGCCTTTGCTGTAATTACTTCGGCAAATGGTTTAATGCCTTCTTTTTTTTGTGCCGCTGCCGGGGTTGCAGCTGGAGTTGTTGGAGTGCTTCCTTTAGTTGTTTTAGACTTTTTCTGGCCATATACCGAACCTGTTCCGGCTACACCAAATGCTACGATACCTGCGAGGGCAAGTACCTTAAAATTTTTCTTCATGTGTTATACAGTTAGTTTGCTTGGCAATAAGAGGTTAAAGTTAAAGCCTTGTTACACGACAAATCATTTGTAACTGGAAAATTACTTTATCAGATTCTTTTTTCGAGTCGAACGATTTTAAGATAAACTTGATTATCCCTAAAAATTTCGAGAATGATAGTTCTTTCTGCTTTCGATTTAAACATTTCGGAAAGATCGTTTAAAGAATAGGCATCAATGCTTTTAAAGTTTACCCCAATAATTTCATCGTCAGGGTGCAAACCTGCCTTTTCTGCCGGACTATTTGCGTCTATTTCTCCGATCAGCACTCTTTTATATGTTTTCTGATCAAGATATAATACCATACCCACCATATCGTGCTCGAATGGGGTTTTCCTGAATCCGTTGGGTTTAACATAAATAAACCCATCCTGATAGTTAAACTGAATATTAAATTTTCGGAGTAAATCGGCACCTAAATTGCCATTCCGTTTCGATAAATCGATTTTATTTGAAATGCTTTTAAAATCAGGGAATCCGGCAACAACATCTTTAAAAACATAGCCCCCAATATCAAATCTCCTTACACGACCAACATATCCCTTAATCTGGCCACTTAAGCTCATTCCTAAATTAGCTTTGATTTTTTTTTCAGGTAATGGGAATCCTGTTCCATTGAGCATTTCGAGTGATAAAGCATGGCTGGCACCGGTATCCATTAAAAATCTGGCCTCAACTGTTTTGCCGTCTGGAGCATCAATCGCAGCTAAAATATACGGCTTCTGGTTCTCTATTTCGATAGGTATTTTTTTTCCACGGTATTTAATTTTGGTGTCAGGGCCATAAATAATCAACCTATTCTCACTATACCTGATATCAACAATAAAGCTGTTAAAAAAACTGTAGCCCAGCAGACCATAAATTTTCAGCCCTAAATGTCCTGACAGGTTAAATAAGTCTTCTTTTAAGATTGCCGTTGGTATATATTTAATACTTGCATGGCCTACTTTAACATCGAGACTTTGAGAAACATATGCATCAACGCTTTCAATGCCCAGGCCAGAGACTTTAATTTTACGGAGCTCACTAAAATTCAAAGAATCGATAATAGATGGATCTGTAATAATCATAGGGCCTACGCCGGTGTCAAGCACAAAATCATATGGTCCTTTTCCATTTACATATACCGGAATAACCATTAGGTTTTTAATACACTTAAAAGGAATTGACTGTTTTTGGCGGTTTCTTTTAAAGAGGAATTCTTGCCCAAACCCAGAAAAAGTGAGAAATACAAGCACCAGGCAAATGGTCAGTTTACGTAAACAGATTATTACACCGGGTTTATATTTGGCTAACATTAAACTAAATTTAATAAATTAGTTAATCTTTATGTCTCCTAAATTTAGCACATGTTTCCTTTAAAAAATCATATTTATATTTTTATCGGCTTTGTTCTGTCCCTTAGCTTGTTAGCAGGCTGCTCAACGAATAAGATTGTTTCAAAAAAAGTGGCCAGAGAATTTAAAAATTCGCAGGTGATTAAACAATATCAGGTTGGTTTTGCACTTTATAATCCAATAGATAAAAAAATGATTTTTCAGAAAGATGCAGATCAGTATTTTACCCCAGCATCTAATACCAAACTGTATACTTTTTTTGCGAGCTTACAAATGCTGCCCGATTTAATGCCAGCTTTAAGATATATTGAGCGGAATGATTCATTAATTTTTTGGGGAACGGGAGATCCTTCTTTTTTACAGTTTGCCGTAAAAGATAAATCGGCATACAATTTTCTCCTGGCCTCAAATAAAAAACTTTTTTTTTCACCGGGAAGATATTCGGGCAATTTCTTTGGCGATGGCTGGTCATGGGATGATTACGACTATTATTACCAGCCAGAAATTACCGAAATGCCCATTATGGATAACATGGTTACTTCTACCTATGCCGCTCCAAATAAAATTAATATTGAACCAAAGGTTTTTACCTCCTGCTTCGAAATAGATTCTACCAGAAAAACAGGCAGTTTCCAGGTAAGCAGAGATTTTTTAACTAACCGCTTCCACTACCCGGCAGTTGCGGTAAAACCCGGCTATAACCAGCAAAACCCCTATAAAACCAGTATTCAGGTTACTGTTGAGATACTGGCAGATACTTTACACAAACCCGTTGGCATCATAAATTTAAAAATACCACAGGATGCTAAAACCTTATCAGGTGCAAAGCGCGATTCGGTTTTAAAACACATGATGTTACCCAGCGATAATTTTATTGCTGAACACCTGTTATTGGTTTGCTCCAACCAGATTGGCGATACATTAAGTACAACCAAAGCCATTGATTACATTACGAAAAAATACCTTTCTTTTCTCCCTGATCAAGTAAAATGGGCTGATGGATCCGGGCTGTCCCGCCAGAATTTATTTACCCCACGTGATAATGTGTACTTACTCGATTCCATTTATAAGTTGGTAAACAATCCAGAGAAGCTGTTCGATATGCTCCCTGCCGGAGGAAAAAGTGGCACCTTAAAAAGTGCTTATCCTAAAACCGACAAACCTTTTGTCTTCGGAAAAACAGGTTCGCTCGGTGGTGTTCATAATCAAAGTGGATATGTATTGACTAAAAAAGGGAAAACGTATATTTTTTCTTTTATGAACAACAGCTTTGTAAAACCAACTGCAGCCGTCCGTGCAGAAATGGTGAGGATAATGACTTACATACACGATAATTTTTAATGCGCGATTTTAAATCGATTGATCAACCTTTTTCTAATAAAATAAATATTGACGGGGGCAACTATTTATACTTTGGCGGAACAGCCTATTTAGGCATTCCCCAAAATCAGGATTTCATTGATTTATATGTTGAAGGGATTAAAAAATTTGGTTTAAACAATGGAACAAGCCGCACCAACAATATTCAGCTGGGCATTTATAATGATGCCGAAAAAGTAGCCGCAGCACGCTACGGATCAGAGGCAGCTTTGATTACTTCAAGTGGATATTTAGCTGCACAGCTTACCGTTAAGGCTTTATCGAAACTAGGACAGGTAATTTATGCTCCAGCCACACATCCTTCGCTTTGGTTAGCAGAAAATCAAACCAGAAACTTAATGCCGTTTGAAAAATGGAAACTGGAAACCATCGAAAGGATAAATGCATCTGAAGAAAAAACTTGGGTTTTAATCAGCAATTCGATGAATAATCTTGTGCCCGAAATTTATAACTTCGACTTTGTAAAAGAAATCCGGAGAGATAAAAACGTAATGTTAATCGTTGACGATTCGCATGGAATTGGTGTAAATAACAATGGCATGAGTGCCACTGTAAATCTCCCTAAACAAGAAAACATCGAAAACATAGTGGTTGCCTCAATGGCTAAGGCGTTAGGCATAGATGCAGGTATTGTTTTGGCGTCCAATAAAATGATAGCTAAATTTAAAAATACAAATACATTTATTGGCGCTTCTCCACCTGGCCAGGCCGGACTTTATGCATTTATCCATGCAGATGAAATATATGGCAAAGCATTAAAAAAACTGAAAACCAACATGCTGAGGTTTGAAACGGCACTAAACCATCCCTGCAAACATGAGTATGGTTTTCCGGTATATTTGCCCGGCGATATTAATTTCTCGGAACGACTCCTGGAAAGGCAGATTTTAATTTCATCTTTTCCCTATCCAAACCCAGGCGACACGCCTTTGGATCGTATCGTACTTTCTTCCTGGCATGAAAAAGAAGATATTGACAAGCTTGTTGCAGCTATCAATTTTTAGTTTTTCCTTATCTAATTAATTTTTTTAATATTTATCACATGAAAAAACTGTTCGTATTACTGTCGTTAATGCTGCTCTTTGTTAATATCGTTTCTGCACAAACGACTACTGTTTGGATAGTTAGGCACGCAGAGAAAGACAAATCTAATCCACAGGATACCAACCCCAACCTCTCTGATGAAGGAAAAATCCGGGCAGGAGATTTAGCCACATACCTTAAAAAGGTAAAGTTTGACGTTGCTTTCGCCACACCGACGAAAAGAACACACCAAACATTAGATTCATTAGTGATTCCGAAAGTGATCGATTATAAAGATATCAAATCGCTTGTGGATAGCATTAAAACCAATTATGTTGGCAAAACCATTATTATTGCTGCCCATTCTAACACCGTTCTTGAAATTATCGAGGCCTTTGGCGGTAAAAAGCCCAAAGCAGAATTAACGGATGATGATTACGATTATATTTTCGAATTATCGGTTAAAGAAGATAAAGCACGGGTAAAAATGGATCAGTACGGTAGGCCACACCATTTGTAACCTGAGTTGGATAGATAATGTGTTGTCAGGTGGTAACACCTGACACTTGTAAAATTAAATATCACCGATTTGGTGTAAAATGATAACATCTTACACCACAGGTATTTTCAAGAATAGATTTCTCCGTTTCGCGATGCTTCAGTCGAAATGACGCAAACAGCGTTGTATTCCCAGCCCAATTAACCAATAACTATTGAACCAATTAACTTATTACAGCTTTTCGAAGGGAATATCCATTAAATCGTAATTTTTCCAATCCGAAAAATCATAATGCCACCATTCATTTTCTAACACATTCATGCGGTATTTGGCCATGATGGCGATGAGGAAATCACGATTTTTCTTCGCCTCTGGTGATACGTTTTCATATTTGGCCGCAGCAGCTGCCGAAAAACTATCGTAAGGTGTTGGCATAAGTAATTCTTTGCCCGTTTTCAGATTAATCAACGTTAAATCTATCGCACAGCCCCTATTATGTTTCGATCCCTTTGCCGGATTGGCTACAAAATTTTTATCACTTGCCTTTTTATAAAATTCTATCGTAATGGCGTACGGACGGTAGCCATCAAATATTTTTAAGCCGTAGCCTTTTTTATTTAATGCTGTTTGGATTCTTTTTAACGATTCTACCACTGGTTTTCTGGCAAAAGCCCTCGCCTGTTTATACATTACCTGTTGCATAAAATTATTTTTAGTGGCGTAGCGGATATCCAGCTTAATTGTTGGAATGGCTTTTTTGATTTCAACCAGTTCGTTATTGGGATTCGATTTTACAGAAGCAAGGTATTGGTTGTAAGAATTTACTATAACCAGCTTTTTTATCGCAAGAGGTTTATTTTGAGCATTTACAGCAACCGAGAAGAAAAAGAATAAAGCTAACAGATTGAATTTTATCATAATAGTATCAAGTGTAAGAATCAAGTATCAATCCACCACCATTACCCCTCTTACATCCCCCATTTTACATTTTTTTATTGATTAGAAACCACCAACAACTCAAGATCTTTAAACGGCAAATTAAACATATCTGCCAAATCTTTATTGGTACAATTACCTTGATAAATATAAAGTGCTTCGCGGATACCCGGATTATTCCAAACCATATTCATTAATCCTCCAAATTCGCCTATATCCAATAAAATTGGAGCAAAGATATTAGTAAGTGCATAAGAAGCTGTTCTTGGAACGCGCGAAGCAATATTAGGCACACAATAGTGGATTACATCGTATTTTCTAAAAACCGGGTTGGTATGGTTGGTAACCTCCGAAGTTTCAAAGCAGCCTCCTTGATCAATACTCACATCAATAACCACCGAATGTGGTTTCATACGGGCAACAGTTTCTTCCATTACTATGCATGGACTACGGCCGTGTGTAGCCCTAATGGCACCAATTACTACATCGCAGGTTATAATAGCTTTATTTAAAACAATTGGCTGCATTACCGAGGTAAATACCCTGCTGCCCAGATTATTCTGCAGGCGGCGTAAACGGTAAATGGAACTATCAAAAACTTTTACCTCTGCTCCTAGTGCCAAAGCTGTTCTGGCGGCATATTCGCCAACCGTTCCGGCACCCAAAATCACAATTTCTGTTGGAGGAACCCCTGTGAAGCCCCCTAACATTAAGCCCTTGCCCCCGGTTACATTACTTAAATATTCGGCAGCAATTAAAATAGAGGTTGAACCTACTATTTCGCTCATGGCGCGTACTACACTCAGTATATTACCTTCATCACGAAGATTCTCAAAACATAATGCATTAATTTTTTTATGCATCAATGCTTTAAGATAATCCTGCTTTAACGTTCCGGTCTGTAAAGAAGAAATAAGTGTTTGCCCCTTATGCATCATCTCAATCTCTTCGAGCATTGGAGGGGCAATCTTAACCAGGATATCAGCATCAAAAACTTCTTTTTTGTTATAGGCAATTTTTGCACCCTGCTCCGCATACTCGGTATCAGAAAAATTAGCGGCAATACCTGCCCCACTTTCTAAAACAACCCGATGCCCGTTGTTTACCAACAAAGCAACAGATAAAGGGGTTAATGCGATTCTGTTTTCCTGAAAAGAAATTTCTTTAGGTATTCCTATGTATAGACTGTTTTTTTTATTTCTGGTTTCTAGCGTTGCTTCCTGCGTTTGTAGTAAACCCTGACGAGCTATATCGGCCATTCCTTCCCGTAATCCTGTAGCCATGTTGAATTAAAATTATGATAGTTTTAGGTCGTTCAAGATACGGAAAATCTGTTAATTTATTGATAACTAAATGTTATACCTTCGAAAACTTAAACAATCTGCGGTTTTCATCCAGTACGCTAATCTCAACCTTAATAAAGCTTTCGGGTAATAGTTCTTCTACCCGCTCTGGCCATTCTATTAAGCAAATACCACCACCATAAAAATATTCTTCGTAACCCAAATCGTAGGCTTCGTGAATATCTTTTATTCTATAAAAGTCGAAATGGAATACCGAACCATTAGGGCACTCATACTCATTAACTATAGAATAGGTAGGGCTCGAAACCACATCTACAACACCTAAATGTTTACAGAATTTTTTGATGAAGGTTGTTTTTCCAGCGCCCATATCACCCTCAAAAATGAAGACTTTCTGGCCATTGGCAAAAGCTGAAAGTTGCTGGGCAACAACAGGTAAATCGGCTAAACTATTTACTTCGATATCCATTTGATAAAATAAAGGCAAAAGTAATACATAATTGCATTGCTTTTGCCTGATTATTTATGATTTGTCAGTCTGAGCCTGTCGAAGACCTTACCAGCGCGGCAGATCCTGAAAAAAGTTCAGGAGGACGATCCTATTGAAAATGAACGGCCTCATGTCTCAAATCTAATATCTCAAATCCCTCAAACTACCTCGGCGAATACGTCACCACCGGAATAATCATTTCCTCCAATGAAATACCGCCATGCTGGAAAGTTTCGTTATAATAATTCACAAATTGATTGTAATTGTTCGGATAAACGAAATAGCTATCCTCCCTTGCAAAAATATAACTGCTGCTGATGTTGATCTTCGGCAGCAAAGCATCATGGGGGTTTTTAATCAAAAACACTTCTTTTGCATTAAAATTAAGGTTTCTGCCCTGCTTATATCTTAAATTGGTATTTGTACTTCTATCACCAATCACTTTAACCGGTTTTTTAACACGGATGGTTCCGTGATCGGTGGTGATAATCACTTTTACTTTCTTCTGCGAAATTTTCTTCAATAAATCCCAAAGGGGTGAGTGCTCAAACCATGATAAGGTTAACGAACGGTAAGCCGCATCATCGTTAGCCAATTCACGGATCATCTGCATATCCGTACGTGCATGACTCAGCATATCAACAAAATTGAACACAATAGCGTTAAAATCATTATGCAATAAGTTGTTTGTCTGTTCAACAAGATCTTTCCCCTGCTCAAAAGTTAGGATTTTATTATAACTGAATTTACAATCCTTTCTTAAGTTACGTTTAATATTATCGGCCAGGAAAGCCTCTTCATGCATGTTTTTACCGCCTTCATCATCATCGTTCTGCCAAAGTTGAGGGAAACGCTTTTCCATATCCAAAGGCATCATACCAGAGAAGATTGCATTACGGGCATATTGTGTTGCAGTTGGCAAAATACTGGTATACATATCCTCTTCATCTATCCTGAAATATTCTGATATCAACGGATTGATGATTTTCCATTGATCATATCTTAAATTATCAATCAGGATAAAAAATACCGGTGTATTATCATTGATAAGCGGAAAGGCTTTTTTCTTTAATAGCTCGTTGGAAAGCAAAGGTGCATTATCTTTATTCTTAATCCAATCCAGGTAATTTTCCTCAATAAATTTTGTAAACTGGGTATTGGCCTCTTGTTTTTGCATGGTTAAAATTTCATGCATCTGCGGATCGTCCAGTTTTTCTAACTCAAGCTCCCAAAAAACTATTTTTTTGTAAACATCAATCCATTCATCATAATTAAGCCTGTCACCCAATGTCATACCCAAACGGCGAAAATCTTGCTGATAGGCCATAGATGTTTTCTCACTCACCAAACGTTTATTGTCGATCAGCTTTTTAATGGTCAGCAAAACCTGCTTAGGGTTTACAGGCTTGATCAGATAATCATCAATTTTGCTACCTATCGCATCTTCCATCAGGTTTTCTTCTTCACTTTTAGTAATCAGCACCACAGGAACATCAGGATTTAGGTTCTTAATGGCCGATAACGTTTCAATACCGCTCATACCAGGCATGTTCTCATCAAGGAAAACCAGGTCAAAATGGGCTTTGCCAAATGCTTCAAGAGCGTCGTTACCATTGGTAAAAGTGGTTACATGGTAACCTTTATCATTTAATAATAATATATGAGGTTTTAACAGGTCGATTTCATCATCGGCCCATAATATTTTAGTTTCTTGCATGTTTTTGTAAAAATAGATCACTATTGCCGTTTAATTACGGCAGGTAATTCAAACTATAAATAAAAATAGCAATTTTTGTACCGTATCTATCTATTTAACTATTTTTAACGATTGAACAAGAAGAAAATAATAAATGATCCGGTTTACGGCTTCATCAGTATCCCGTCCGAATTGGTTTACGATGTGATTTCACATCCTTATTTCCAGCGTTTGCGCTATATCAAACAGCTTGGAATGACACATTTGGTTTATCCAGGAGCTTTACACACGCGTTTTCACCATGCCTTGGGCGCCATGCACTTAATGAGTTTGGCCATCAATCTTTTAAAAAGTAAAGGACACATCATAACCGATGGTGAAGAAGAAGCCGCCATTTTGGCCATTTTATTGCACGATATCGGACATGGGCCTTTTTCGCATGCGTTGGAGCACTCTTTGGTTACCGGCATCAGGCACGAAGATATCTCAGCAAAGCTGATGCAGGATCTGAATGCCCATTTTGATGGCCGCTTAACCCATGCCATTGAGATTTTTAACGGCACCTACCCTAAAAAATTTCTTCATCAATTGATTTCCGGCCAGTTAGATCTCGATAGAATGGATTATTTAAACCGCGATAGCTTTTTTACAGGTGTAAGCGAAGGCGTAATCAGTTTTGACCGGATCATTAAAATGTTCAATGTTTACGATGATGACCTGGTGATTGAAGAGAAAGGTATTTATTCCATTGAGAAATTTTTAATTGCCCGCAGGCTGATGTATTGGCAGGTTTACCTGCACAAAACAGTAATATCAGGAGAGATGATTTTGGTGAAATTATTGGAACGTGCAAAAGAATTATCCGCAGCAGGCGAAAACTTATTTGCTTCACCCTCCTTAAATTATTTTCTAAAAAACGATATCAACGAGGCTAATTTCTTTGCGCAGCACGAAAATCTCGAGCATTTTACCAACCTTGATGACCAGGATATTTATGCCGCCGTTAAGGTTTGGACCAAACATGACGATAAAATTTTGTCTACGTTATGTAAAATGCTTACTTCCAGAAATCTTTACAAAGTAGAAATGGGCAATGAAAGGGCTGATACCGACCGCGTAAACTTTTTGCAGGATGCGGCAATTAATTTACTGGAAATCAAACCAGAAGAGGCCCGTTATTTTGTTTTCACAGATTCTATTCAAAACCGCGCATATAATGCAGGGGTTGGGAATATTAAGATTTTAATGAAAAATAACGATATTGTTGATATTGCAAAGGCTTCTGATTTGTCTAATCTGGAGTCTCTACAGAAAACAGTAGAAAAATATATCCTCTGTTACCCAAGAGGGATTTAAGTTTTTTTAACAAAATATTTGACTTTCAGTGCCGTTTTAACTCTTATTATTGTGCAAATAATACCCCGTTTAACCCATGCAGGTTTTTTTGTTCATATCAATTTAACATATACCTTTGTACGATGCAATTTACTGCCACGCAGATAAGTCAGTTTCTGAACGGTTCCATTGATGGTAACCCTGATGTAGCCGTTACCGAACTTTCTAAAATAGAAGACGGAAAGGAAGGCTCATTGTCTTTTCTTTCGAACCCTAAGTACGAAAACTTTTTGTATTCTACTCAGGCGTCGGTTGTTATCGTATCTAAAGACTTTGCCCCTACACAGCCTTATACCAGCACATTAATCCGTGTTGAAAATCCATATAGTGCATTTACGATCTTATTGGATAAATATAACGAAGCCATTAACGCCCAAGCCCTACAATCTGGCATTGATAAACTGGCCTTCGTTCATCCTACAGCTAAAATTGGCAATAACGTGTTTATTGATGCTTTTGCCTATGTTGCCGAAAATGTAGAGATTGCCGATGGCTGTAAAATAAATGCACAAACCTTTATTGGAGCAAATTCTAAGATTGGCAAAAACAGCACATTTTTTCCTGGTGTAAAGATTTATCACAATTCTATAATCGGTAGCAGAGTGGTCATCCATGCCAATACTGTTATCGGAAGTGATGGTTTTGGTTTTGCCCCACAAAAAGACGGCACTTACAATAAAATTCCCCAGATTGGAAACGTTATCATTGAGGATGACGTGGAAATTGGTGCAAATACCACAGTAGATCGTGCAACAATGGGATCAACAATTGTAAAAAAAGGCGCAAAAATTGATAACCTGATCCAGATTGCGCACAATGTAGAAATTGGCGAGAACACTGTTTTAGCAGCACAGTCGGGTATCTCTGGAAGTACAAAAATTGGCTCTAACAGCGTAGTTGGCGGGCAGGTTGGTATAGCCGGACACCTAACCTTAGCAAAGGGGACGCAGATTGGTGCACAGGCAGGTATAAACTTTAATATCACAGAAGAAAATAAACAATGGCATGGTAGTCCGGCGCAACCATTGCGCAACTGGATGCGTGCATCAGTCATTTTCAAACATCTTCCAGATGTTGAGAAAAGAATTAATAAGCTCGAAGAGGAGTTGAAAAAACTCACCGCTGAACTGGAAAAGAATACATTACACAATGAACGTTAGACAAAAAACGATTAAACAAGAAATATCAGCATCTGGTGTTGGTTTACACACTGGTGCTAATGTGACTTTAACATTTTGCCCTGCCCCCGAAAATCATGGCTTTAAATTTCAGCGTATTGATTTAGATGGCCACCCAATTATCGAAGCTGATGCAGATAATGTTACCGATACCTCACGAGGCACTACGCTTACCCAAAATGGCGCTAGCGTAAGTACTGTAGAGCATGTAATGGCATCTCTGGTTGGTATGGACCTTGATAATGTCCTTATTAAATTAGACGGTCCGGAAACACCAATTATGGACGGGAGTTCTATTCAGTTTGTTGATTTATTGGAAGAAGTAGGCACAGTTGAGCAAAATGCAGATCGCGAGTATTTTACCATTCCACATAACATTACCTATACCGAAGAGGATAGAAAAGTAGAAATTGTGGCCATGCCGTTAGACGATTATCGTTTTACCTGCATGATCGATTACAACTCTCCTGTTCTGGGTAGCCAGCACGCAGGAATTAACACCATTGCAGAGTTTAAGAAAGAAATTGCATCTTGCCGTACCTTCTGTTTTTTACATGAACTGGAATATCAGCTATCACATAATTTAATTAAGGGTGGCGATTTAAATAACGCCATTGTAATTGTTGATAAAGAAGTTACCAAGGATGAATTAAGCCACCTGGCCAAATTATTTAACCGTAAGGATATTGATGTTGCCCCACAGGGGATTTTGAACAACATGGAACTTCGTTATCAGAACGAGCCCGCACGTCATAAACTTTTGGATATGATAGGCGATTTAGCCTTGGTTGGTATGCACTTAAAAGGCCATATTATGGCCGCCCGTCCAGGCCATGCGGCAAACGTTGCTTTTGCCAAAAAGATTAAAGCAGCCATTAAAAAAGAGAAAAACAAAAAAATACAAAAGGTATACGACCCAAGTGCAAAACCATTATATGATGTGGTTCAGATCATGGACATTTTGCCTCACCGTCAACCATTTTTATTTGTAGATAAAATATTAGAACTTTCTAAAAACCATGTGGTAGGCGTTAAAAACGTAACCATGAACGAAGAGTTTTTTAAAGGGCACTTTCCGGGCGCACCGGTTTTTCCCGGCGTAATCCAGATTGAGGCCATGGCACAGGTTGGTGGTATCTTAGTACTTAGTACCGTTCCTGATCCGAGGAATTACTTAACGTATTTCTTAAAAATAGATAACGTAAGATTTAGGGCACAGGTTTTACCTGGCGACACCATCGTTTTCCGCTGCGATTTACTCGAACCGATCAGAAGGGGTATTGCCCAGATGAAAGGTGTGGGTATGGTTGGCGAAAAAATCGTTGTCGAGGCCGAAATGATGGCTCAAATTTCAAAAATTAAACAAGCAGAACCCGCCCAATAATGATACAACCCTTAGCATACATACATCCTCAGGCAAAAATTGCCGAAAACGTGGTAATTGAACCTTTTGTAGTCATACATAAAGACGTTGTGATTGGCGAGGGAACCTGGATCGGATCGAATGTGACCATTATGGATGGCGCACGGATCGGTAAAAACTGTAGGATCTTTCCCGGTGCTGTTATTTCTGGCGAACCACAGGATTTAAAATTTGCAGGAGAAATTACTACCGCAGAAATTGGTGATAATACCACCATCCGCGAGTGTGTAACCATTAACCGTGGTACAAAAGATAAATGGAAAACCACAATAGGTAGTAATTGCCTAATTCAGGCCTACTCGCACATTGCGCACGATTGTGAGGTTGGAAATAACTGTATTTTTTCAAACAGCACCACCTTGGCCGGCCACATTACGATTGGAAACAATGTAGTTTTAGCAGGTTTAGTTGCCATACATCAATTTGTTAAAGTAGGCTCTTATGCCTTTGTAACTGGTGGTTCATTGGTACGTAAAGATGTGCCGCCATATGTTAAAGCAGCTCGCGAGCCCCTTTCCTATGCAGGTATCAATTCTGTTGGTTTGCGTAGAAGAGGTTTTACTAATGAGCAGATTGATGAGATTCAAGAAATTTACCGCGTACTTTTTGTAAAACATAATAACGTAACAAAAGCTTTAGACATGATCGAAGCTGAATTTAAACCTACCGAAATCCGTGATGAAATTGTAGATTTTATCCGCAATTCTAACCGTGGGGTAATGAAGGGTTTTGGCATGGGCAGTTAGTAAGGCAGAGGGTTGAAAGGTTTAAGGCAGAAGGTGAAAACCCAGCCTTAAACAAAATCGAAAAAATATTAATGAATGATTTAAAGCTAATCAGAACCGATTCAGACCATGCCGATTTCAGGAAACTGGTTGCTTTATTGGATCAGGATTTGGCTTTTAGAGATGGTGATGATCATGCCTTTTATGCGCAGTTTAATCAGGTTGATGCCATTAAAGAGGTTGTTCTTGCTTACCAGCAAGGGCTGCCGGTTGCATGTGGCGCAATAAAACCTTTCTCTACCACAGAAGCGGAAGTAAAAAGGATGTTTGTGCAGCCCGAATACCGAAAACAGGGAATAGCTGCTAAAATTGTAACTGAGCTGGAAAACTGGGCTAGTGAACTTGGCTTTACCACCACAATACTCGAAACAGGGAAAAAACAGCCTGAAGCCATTGCTCTTTATCAAAAGTTAGGTTATTACATCACGTTCAACTACGGACAATATATCGGCATTGATAACAGCGTTTGCATGGCTAAACCGCTTATCGCTAAACCCTAAACGCCTGGTACAAATGAATATTACTTTACAGAATGTTGGCAGAAGGTTTAATAAAGAGTGGATTTTTAGGAATTTAAGCACTGAATTTAACACAGGAAACAGTTACGCAATCCTTGGACCTAACGGCTCCGGTAAGTCGACTTTATTAAGCGTACTAACCGGCAGCTTATCACCTTCAGAGGGAAAGATTTCATTTTCTGATACGAAAGATATTCCGGTAGAAAATATTTATAATTACATCAGCCTTGCTGCACCATATCTTGAACTGGTTGAAACTTTTACCCTAAAAGAGATCATTGATTTTCATTTTAGGTTTAAAAATTTCGCTTCTGGTCTGGATGCAAAAAACCTGATCAGTGTTTTGGGATTGGAAAAAGCCACAAACAAACAAATCAAATACTTTTCGTCTGGAATGAAGCAAAGAACCAAACTAGCTTTGGCGTGTTGTGCAGATACACCAATTTTATTTTTAGACGAGCCGACGAGTAATTTAGACATTCAGGGAATAAGTTGGTACCGCGAACTCATCGAAAATTTTGGAAAAGAGCGGCTTACCATAATTGGTTCAAATCAAATACAAGAATACGATTTCTGCACAAATCAGATACAAATATCAGACTATAAGTAAGTTACACTATAATTAACTACTTATAACAAAGTCTTTTTTGTCATACATTTGTATTATAAATAATTTTTTAAAAAAATATTTTGCAATTCAAAAATTATATCTACCTTTGCACCACCAAAAAGAGAAACAATTATTTTAATTTATCTCTCTAAGTAAAAGATCATATTTTCCGTTTTCGGAATCAAAATATATAGCCCTTAAAAGGCAAAGAGTTTTTCATAGTTTAGTGTGAGGTTTAGGTTGATTATGCCTTTGGAGTGGTTCCCAAAGGCATTTCTTTTATACTAAGTTTTTTTGTTCTTTACCCACCCCACACGATATCCATTACAGCCCGCCCCTTGTAAAGCTGTTTATCGCTTTACACTTACAAACATTAAAAAGATTGAAAAAAAGCTACGCTTTCCCGCGCGATTAATGATGGCTTTGCTTTTCAAATCTGTAGGCATTTTTTAACTTTGATTTTTAATCCACAACAAAATAATATTCACTATCATAAAATGGCAAAGGCATCAGAAGTAAAAAGCGGAAACGTGCTTCGTTTTAACGGAGAGTTGGTAAGTGTAGAAGAGTATATCCACCGTACTCCGGGAAATTTAAGGGCTTTTTATCAGGCCCGCATGCGAAATGTAAAAACCGGCAAAATTGTAGAATACCGTTTCCGGACAGATGAAGAGGTAACCATTTGCAGGGTAGAAACCAACGATTATCAATACCTATATGAGGATGGCGACTACCTGGTTGTGATGGACAACAATACTTTCGAACAATACAACATCCCAAAATTACTTTTTGGCAGTTCAATTAAATTCTTAAAAGAAGGCATGAATGTGACCATTGCTTTTGAAAGCGATGAGCCTATTGTTGCCCAACTGCCTAATAGTGTAGAGCTGGAGATTACCTATTCAGAACCTGCCGTAAAAGGCGATACCTCTACCAGCGCGCAAAAATATGCCACTGTAGAAACTGGTGCAGAAATCAGGGTTCCCTTATTTATCAATCAGGGAGATAAAGTAAAGATTGACACTAAAACGGGCGAATATATGGAGCGGGTAAAATAGGACAACAAAGGTTTAAATTTTTCTTAAACCCTAAGCCTTATGCCTTAAACCTTTATAGGTTTTTATTAAAATAATTTTACCTTTGCCGTCACGAAAAACTAAAATAAACCCCCAATTTGGGATAACACAATATGGCAAAAGCATCAGAAATTAAAACAGGTAACATTCTACGTATCAACAACGAACTGGTTACTGTTGACGAGTGGAATCACCGTACGCCAGGAAAAGGCGGAGCGTTTTACACAGGGAAATTCCGTAACATTAAATCGGGCAGAATTGTTGAAGCACGTATGAATACCGACGAGGCTGTAGAAATATGCCGTGTTGAAACAAACGACTATCAGTATTTATATGAAGAAGGTGATTATTTGGTTGTAATGGACAACAGTAGTTACGAGCAGTTCAATGTAGAGAAATCTTTATTTGGTTCGGCTATTAAATTCCTAAAAGAAGGTATGAACATCATTGTTTCTATGGAAAGCGATGAAGCCATTATGGCACAATTACCAAACTTTGCAGAATTTGAAATTACTTATTCAGAGCCTGCTGTTAAAGGCGATACTTCAACAAATGCACTTAAAGCAGCTACATTAGAAAATGGTGTCGAAGTTAAAGTTCCAATGTTCGTGAACCAGGGCGATAAAATTAAAATTGATACCCGCACCGGCGATTACGTTGAGCGTGTAAAATAATTTTAAACTCATATTAAAGCCTCTGAAAAATTAAATTCAGAGGCTTTTTTGCAATACAGGCCCCACGTTATAAACCTGATAGCGCAAAAAGCCCACAGCGCAGCGAGGACTTGAAGCGATAGCAGGGCTGCAGACCGCCATGATCGCATCACCGTAAATTTCCAAAAAACATCTCACATCTCTACAAATAAATTGTAAACAAGTACGCCAAAATCATACAGATCCTTAAATACCCACTTTGTTATTATGTTGAAAAACCAAATCAGGAAGCAAGCGATAAAGGATCGATTATCATTATCCGACTCCGTATACCACGAGTTAAATAAAGCACTGTTGAAACAGTTTAAAACGCTAGATTTTAATGGAATTAAAACGCTGCATGTCTTTTTACCCATTACAGAAAAAAAAGAGCCGGATACTTTTTTATTGATCGGCTGGCTGAACAAAACCCATCCTGAAATTAAAATCATTGTACCTAAGGCAGATTTTGAAACAGCACTAATGACCCACCACGAATACCTGGGCGAAGAAGACCTAAAAAAAAACCTCTACAACATTTTGGAGCCACAAAAAGGAAACCTGCACGAAGGCGAAATAGACATGGTCATTATTCCGCTATTAGCCTTTGATAATCAGGGTTACCGCGTTGGTTATGGCAAAGGTTTTTATGATCGTTTTCTCCGGAATATAAATGCTCAGAAAATAGGTTTATCTTTGCATCCTGCAATTGAAAAAATCGATGATGTAAATGAACACGACATCAAATTAGATTTTTGCATAACACCAACAGAAATTATAAATTTTAAGCTTACCGGCATGCCACACGAAATCGTTATCAAAACCGAAAAACAATACGAAGACAACATGATTGCGGTATTCGAATTACAGGAAAAAGAAGAATTAACCGCCGAAGACCTGAAACAGATTGAATTGATGTTAAAAGCAGGAGAAAAATACGAAGCAGAGCATTTGTAAAGGACCTACTCTCAAATCGTCACCCTGAATTTATTTCAGGGTCTATTTATAAGGCATTTACAGCAAGAAAAATCCTGAAACAAGTTCAGGATGAAGACTCTCGCACAATACTCCGTGTTTTTTCGTATCAGGTGCCTAAACCTAAGAGATATTTGCTTTCACAAAATCACTCACTAAATAAGTGATTAACTTAGATGTGAGCTTACTCACCCTCCCATCAAGCATCCGCGTAGCGCCTTCGCAAATGTGCAGGTAAGAGAATTTCTTAGCGTGGGTTAAAATCAGTTTTCTGACAGCATTAACCTCAAACCCAGAGGGGGTTTCGGCACTCGAAAGCACATTTTGAATGCAATCCAAATCGATTTCCAGACCCGCAGCAGGCCCTAATCCATCAAAAAAGCCATCGGTATCGGCTCCCAGTAAAATATCATCAAAAAATATAGCCTTTAATTTAGGGTTACTTTCAATCTGGCTTAAAATAGCCTCGTTATTATAATTTTGATGCAGGCCATACATCAGATAATGGTTGAGGTAATTTTCTTTTAAAGAATAAGAAAACCCATTTCCGCTATGCCGGCCTTCCATTTTCCTTAAATCGGCGTGAGCATCTACATTTAATACATCAATTGGGCCTCTATAAGCTAAAGAAGTACCTTTAATCATGCCGTAAGCATTGTTATGACCACCACCAATTACAATCGGAATTTTGCCAGCAGCTATGATTTTTTCAATTATTGGATAAACGAGATCATCAATTTCAGCCACTTTATCCCGCAGTCCTTTTATGGAAGTATCACTAGGCTCGTCGATCTCAAGATGGCCCAAAACCAAAATCTCCTCACCATTTAGAAACCGGTTACTTTGGATATTTAAAAAGGCCATTAATGCCGGTCGCCATACGGATGCTGCTCCAGCTATCCCAGCATTTGCCCTTACGCCAATATCTTCAGGGATGCCCAGTAATACAAATTTTTCAATTGTATTTGGCAATTCTTCCCATGAAGGTAAAACCGCTACTTTTTCACCTAGTCTGGTTTCACCCTCGCGGTGAATAACCAAACGATCAATGTCGTGCTGTGCATATATTTTAAGATTATCCATTATAAATTTCGCCGTTTAAGATCACTTTATCTACCTGGCTTTCGCCAAAACTATAAGGCAAATAAGCAATTGAAGGCATCGGTTTAGTGATAAAAAAATTTGCTTTTTTCCCAACCGCAATACTTCCATAATCTTTGCTCAATTGCATTGCTGCAGCTCCGTTTAATGTTGCGGCATTAATGGCCTGCTCCGGAAACATCTTCATTTTAATGCAAGCCAAAGAAACTACAAAATTCATATTTCCGGAAGGTGTTGACCCTGGGTTATAATCCGTAGCCAAAGCCACTGGTAAGCCAGTTTTAATAAAGCCCTTAGCATCGGCAAACGGAATCCCTAAATAAAACGAGCAAGAAGGCAGCAATGTTACAATGGTATCCGCATTTCTTAAGGTTTCGATGGTTTCCTCGTTACTTTCCTCTAAATGGTCGACTGAAATGGCGCCATTTTCAACAGCAACCTCTATAGCTCCCGAAACGGAAAGTTGGTTGGCATGTATTTTCGGCTTCAATCCATACTTCGCTCCAGCTTTTAATAGCTGATCGGTTTCTGCAACAGAGAAGAATCCTTTTTCACAAAAAACATCGATATAATCGGCCAGTTTTTCTGCTGCTATCAGAGGCAGCATCTCATTAATAATTAAATCAATGTAACCTTGATGGTTATTTTTAAACTCGGCTGGAAATGCATGTGCAGCTAAAAAGGTTGCTTTTACTGGAATAGGAAATTGATCCTTCAACCTGCGAATGACCCTTAACATCTTGATTTCACTTTCGGTAGTCAATCCATAACCACTTTTAATTTCAACCGCACCGGTTCCCTGAAGAATCATCTGTTTTAACCTCAGCGCAGCGCTTTGAAACAATTCATCTTCTGTTGCCTTTTGAAGTTTACGCGCTGAATTTAAAATTCCACCCCCCGCCGCCGCAATTTCTTCGTAGGTTTTTCCCTGTATTTTCATGGCAAACTCTTCTTCCCGGGAAGCCGCAAAAACAATATGCGTATGGCTATCGCACCAGGAGGGAAAAACATAACGACCTTCCGCCGAGATATCTGAAGATAGATTTGAGATATGAGATGGGATTGAATCCATCTCACCAAAATCCTTAATCAGGCCATTTTCTACTAAAAGCCAGGCATTTTCGATAACAGGTAAATTGCTTAATTCGTTACCACGAAGCACTAACTTATCTTTAGGATGCAGGCCGATAAGGCCTTTTATATTCGTGATCAGCATTTATTGGCTGGTTAATTATTGAAACTTTATAAGTTGTTAGGCGAAAATTGGGATCAGTTAACCGATTTAAACAATTAACCAGTTAAAAAAAAACTATTCTATTTCCAATAGCACCGGGCAATGATCAGAATGTATGGCATCGGGTAAAATCCTTACATTTTTCAAGCGGCTTTCCATTGATCTGGTTGCTAAATGATAATCGATCCGCCAGCCCAGGTTCTTCCCTCTTGATCCTGCACGGTAACTCCACCAGGTGTAATGATGTGGGTCTTTGTTAAAATGGCGAAAAGTATCAATGAAACCATTATCTAAGAATAACTGCATCCATTCCCGTTCTTCTGGTAAAAAACCAGATGAATTGGCATTGGATTTTGGATTATGAATGTCAATAGCGGTATGGCAGATATTGTAATCGCCACTCACAATCAAATTTAGGATCTCTTTACGTAACTCTCCAATGTAGACATCAAAAAACCGCATAAATTCATATTTCTTTACCTGCCTGTCATCTCCACTTGAGCCGGATGGCATATAGAGGCTCATCAGGGAGAAGTTGTCAAAGTCAGCTCTTAAAATGCGTCCTTCTTTATCGATCCATTCTTCACCACAGCCAAATTCTACATGACTGGGTTTGATCTTAGCTAAAATGGCTACGCCACTATATCCTTTTTTCTCTGCCGGGAACCAATAATGGTGATAACCCAACTGCTCGATCAGCGCGATAATTTCAGGGATTTGCGAAGGGAGTGCCTTTACTTCCTGTAAACAGACCATATCGGCATTGGTAGCTTGTAACCAGCCAAAAAAGTTTTTGGTACTAGCAGCCCTAATCCCATTAACGTTATAAGAGATAATCTTCATTCAGTAAATTTCAATTGTTGTGGGCGGTAAATTTAGAAATTAATTGAATAAATGCTTAGTAATCCAATTAATGAATTCGTTAGGGATCGTCATCTCGACTGAAACGCAGTGGGATGGAGAGATCTGCCTCAATAGATCTCTCGGCTACGTTGCACTCTGCTCGAGATGATGCCAACCGGGGAAATCACCATCTAAATGACAATTATCTTTGATTAACCCATCAACAACTGTTTCTCCAATTTTTTTGCAGCTCTCCTTTTTAAAACCGTGATCTCCATTTTTACATCCTGTTTTGGTCGGTTATTTTTATCGGTTGCCAAAACGGCAATTTTATCTACCATATCCAAGCCAACCACAATTTCGCCGTAAACAGTATAATTGCGGTCTAAATGTGGGGTGCCCCCTATTGTTTTATAAACCTCACGCTGCCATTCAGGGATTTTAAATTTTAACCGTTTCTCTTCTAAACTATTTAACTGCTGATCGGTAAAAACCTTACCCTGTACCAGGTAAAACTGACTACCACTTGATGCTTTTGCCGGATTAACATCATCACCCTCCCTGGCCGCAGCCAAAACGCCTTTTTTGTGAAATAAGCTATCATTAAACTCTGCAGGAATGGTATATTTAGGCCCGCCTTCGCCCAAAAGGGAATCTGGCTTTGCATTTTTAGAATCCGGATCACCACCCTGAATCATAAAATCTTTAATCACCCTGTGAAATAAAACACCGTTGTAATATCCCGATTTAGCCAACTTCAAAAAGTTATCGCGATGTAATGGGGTTTGATTATATAGCTTAATGATACATTCTCCAAATTCAGTTTTAATCCGCACATATTGATTTTTAGGTTTTGAGGCAAAGGCTGAAAGAACAGAAAAGGTGCAGAGAAACAATAATATTTTCTTCATTTAATTGGTGTTTAAGGCTAAATTAAGCTAAAAAATGAAATTCAGTAAATAATTACTGGCATTATTCGATATTTTTTACTTTATCTTTGTATTAATGAAGTTAAAACAAAAAATAGCACTTTCTTTGGCTGTATTCTATGCAGTTAGTGTTATGGGTTTGGCTTTAAGTCTTCATTTCTGTGGAGGCAAACTAGAAAATGTTAAACTGTTCAGCAACGAGGTTTCCTGTAAATTCTGTAAGGATATCCCTAGTGAAAAGAAAGACGACGATTGCTGCAAAAACACCCAGGTAACGGTTAAGGTCAAAGATAGTCACCAGGCAGAGGCACAAGTAAAAATGCCAAAGCTCTTTTCTATCCAGCTTTTTCTTCATCCACCAGTTTTAGCGTTTTTAAACGATATTACCCCGAAATTTTTCAGTAAAATTTCAAATAAAGCGCCGCCACTTTCCTCGCGGATTGCACTGCATATTTTCAATTGTATTTTTAGGAATTAGGATTTCTTTTGTTCCCGTCATGCTGAACACGTTTCAGCATCTATTTTGCTATTTAAGCTCTGAAATAAATGCAGCTTGACAATGGCTTCTATTTATCCTAATTCAAAAAATCATGAAAACAGTAAAAATATTCAGCATCATTATGCTATTCTTTGCCGTTAATGTTTCGGCACAAAAAATATCCTCAGCAGATTTACAGGTAACCGGTTTAACCTGTTCAATGTGTTCAAATGCTACACAAAAATCCTTAGAAACCCTTGGCTTTATTAGTAGCGTTAAACCTGATTTAAATAAAAACATCTTTGTGCTCACTTTTAAAAAAGATGCAAACATCAATCTTGATTTAGTACGTAAAAAAGTTCAGGATGCTGGTTTTTCGGTTGGTGGCTTAACCGCTAACTTCAATTTTAATGATGTAAAAGTGGACGATAAGGGCCAGGCAGTTGTAGATGGCAACGTGTACCGCTTTGTAAATGTAAAAGGTAAAACGCTTAGTGGCACCATTAAGGCCAGCATAGTAGACAAAGATTTCATTTCAGGCAGCGCATTTAAAAAACAGGCAGCAACTGCTAATTCTGATGCTTATGCAAGCGGCACAGGTGTTGTTAACGGCAAAAAAACCCGCATTTACCATTTAATTCTTTCCTAGGATGAAGCGGATATTCGTATTGGCGCTGATGATAATTGGCGCCTATACAAATGGTTTTGCACAAGAACTATATGTATTTACAGAGCCGGCCAGCAATATGCCCACCAAATCAATTGGTGTAAGAATTACGAACGAGGGCATGTTCAATAATCCTGGATTTGTAAGCAGGACCATTCCGGAAGTAATGTTTGGTTTTAATAAAAACCTAATGATGCATGCGCAAGGTTTTATGTCTGATATGGATGGCAAATACCGTTTAGAGGGAGGAAGTTTATATGCAAAATACCGGTTTTTATCGTTAGATGAGGCACAAAGCCATTTCAGGGCATCAGCTTTCGGGCGGATAAGCACCAGTAGGAGGCCAACATATACAAGAGACATTAATCTTGAGGGCGACAATAGCGGCGTACAGGGCGGATTGATTTTCACCCAATTGCTACACAAACTGGCATTATCATCAACATTGGGTTATGCGCATGCTTTCGAAAACAGCGATAGGCAGATTACCGGAATGCCACAGCCAAATAACTTGTTGTCTTACAGTTTATCATCAGGCTATTTGGTTTTGCCGGTGGTTTATAAGGATTACAAGCAACCCAACTTTAATGTATATCTAGAGTTATTGGGCAAAACCGATCCAAGCAGCGGTCAGTCGTATTTAGATATCGCTCCTGCTGTACAAATGATTTTAAACAGTACAACACGTATCGATTTTGGCTATCGTTTTCAGGCTACTGGAAATATGGATAACCGATACACCAAAAACATGTACCTGCTTCGAGCAGAATTCAATTTCTTTAACGTTCTAAAATAAAAAAGATGAAACCATCATGGTTTCCATATTAAACTACACATAAAACCATGATCGCTTCATCACCATTAAAAACAATATAAAAAAGATGAAAAAAATATTAGGATTAGTTGCCATCATGACGATCGCAACCACAGCATTTACTTATGCACAAAGCAAAACAGATATAGCATTAAATCAGGCATTAACAGCATATTACGATCTGAAAAACGCACTGGCAATGGATAAAAAAGACTTGGCCATCGAAAAAGCGAAAGTTTTATCGACAAAGGTGAATGCCGTAAATCACAAAGATTTGCCAGCAGAGCAGCATAAAATATTTATGGAGCAAGCTGCAATTATTAAAAGTAAATCTGCTCAACTTGCTGGTTCGAACGACATCAAAACACAAAGAAAAGCCTTTGAAGGGATTTCTTATGCGATGATCAAAACTTTGAAAGGCTTGAAATTTAACAGCCAAACCGTTTATATTCAACACTGCCCAATGGCAAAAGCGAGCTGGTTAAATGAAAAAGAAAACATCGAAAATCCATATTACGGAAGCATGATGTTTGATTGTGGCGACATTTCTGAAACCATAAAGTCTAAATAATGTACTTGCATATCAAAAATATGGTATGCAACCGTTGTAAAATGGTGGTTAAGGCCGAGCTGGAAAAGCTTGGCTTTAAGCCGCTATTGGTTGAACTTGGCCAAGTTACACTCGCCGAAAATATTACAGCAGAGGATAAAATCAAAATTGCGGAGCAACTGACCCATTTTGGCTTCGAACTATTGGAGGACAAAAAAGCCCAAATTGCAGAACAGGTTAAAACGGCCATCATTAACCTGGTACATTATACCAAAGAACCGCTAAAAATCAATCTTTCTGCCTACCTCAGCGAGCAGTTAGATCAGGAATACACGAGCTTAAGCAGCATTTTTTCTGAGATCGAAAACCAGACGATTGAGAAGTATTTTATTGCTCAAAAAATAGAAAAGGCAAAAGAAATGCTTACCTACGGCGAACTCACCCTGAGCGAAATTGCCTACCAACTGAATTACAGCAGCGTGGCACACCTATCGGCACAATTTAAAAAAGTAACCGGGATTACGCCTTCGGTTTACAAAGCAGCATCAACAGATAGCAGGAAAACGCTGGATGAGGTGTGAGAATGTAAAATGAAAGAGGTGAGATGGAGGATGGACTTAAAGTTGATGGGCTACAGGCAACTATCCATAAGCGATAATACAAAGATTTTTTTTGACTAATGGTTAGATGGATCATGGTTGATGGCCAATCGTCTATGGACTATGAACTAAAAAACATTAACCATTTAACCTCTCTAAACAATTTCTTATCATACGTCAAGACTGATCGACTGATAATCAGCTATTTTTGCCCTTAAATAAAATTACTAAATATGAAAAAATTATTTTTATTTCTGATCGCTACCACAATCAGTGTGGCATCATTTGCACAAACAAGCTGGAAGATAGATCCAATGCACTCGTTTGTAAACTTTTCGGTTAAACACATGGGCATTTCTTTTGTGGATGGTTCATTCAAAAAATTCGATGGAACCGTTACCGCGTCTAAACCAGATTTAACCGACGCTAAAATTGCCTTTACCGTTGATGTAAACAGCATTACAACAGGCGTTGATATGAGAGACGGCCACTTAAAAACAGATGATTTCTTTAACGCTGAGAAATTTCCAACGATGAAATTCGAAAGCACTTCTTTCAAAAAATTAAGTGGTAACAATTATGAGTTAAGCGGTAAATTAACCATCCGTGATGTAACCAAAGATGTAAAATTTGCTGTGATTTATGGTGGTACAGCTAAAGATCAACAAGGTAATACTAAAGCAGGTTTCGGCGCGACTACAACCATTAACCGTTTAGATTATAATATCAAATATGATCCAACTGGTGCAGGTGTTGCAAAAGATGTTGCGATCAAATTAAACCTGGAGTTTGTTCAGGGAAAATAATTCATAAATCGTCATTCCGGGCTTGTCCCGGAATCTTTTGTTTTAGATAGATCCTGAAACAAGTTCAGGATGACGATTACTTAAATAGAATACCCATGTCTGCACTATCCCAATTCAGAAACTTTACTCAACGCTTGCCTGAAACGGATTTAATGCCAACGCTTTTTATTGGCCATGGCTCACCAATGAACGGCATCGAAAATAATGAGTTTAGTGAGAGTTGGATAGATTTGGCCAAACACATCCCTGTTCCAAAAGCAGTTTTGGTGGTATCGGCACATTGGTACACCCACGGTACTTTTGTAACTGCAATGGATTTCCCAAGTACTATTCATGATTTTGGTGGTTTCCCGCAGGCACTTTTCGATGTTCAATATCCTGCTCCGGGCGACCCAAAATTGGCCACTGAAATCCCTGGTCTAATACACTCAACTCCTGTTGGCTTAGACCACGATTGGGGCTTAGATCATGGCACCTGGACAGTAGTTAGGCACATGTATCCAAATGCCGATATTCCCGTTTTGCAATTAAGTATCGATTATACCAAATCGCCAGCGCAACATTATGAAATTGCTAAAGAAATTTATGCACTCCGCAAAAAAGGCGTGCTGGTTATCGGCAGTGGCAATATGGTGCACAACCTGCGAATGTTAAGCTGGGAAATGATTAACGGAGGTGGTTACGATTGGGCCATTGAAATGAATGATAAATTCAAAAATTTAATTGCAAACGGCGATTTTCAACCTTTAATCAACTACCGTAACCTCGGCAGCGATGCCATGCTAGCCATTCCTACTCCAGAACATTATTTGCCCCTTATTTACACCCTTGGAATGAAAAATGATAAGGAAGAGGTTTCGTTTTTTAATGATAAAGCCGTTGGTGGTTCATTAACCATGACTTCGGTTTTGGTAGGGTAATAACTGTCATGCTGAGGCACAAAGCATCTTTAAACGATGAAAACTTCCTCTCTACGGTAAAAGATTCTTCACTGCGTTCAGAATGACAACTACCTAAAATTCTATAAAACTTTATGATTATTCTATAACGCTTTTGGTCTCCCGAAGCGGTAAATTTGCATAAAGATTTTAACCATGACACATACCTATCAACTCACAGGCATGACCTGCGGCGGTTGCGAAAATAAAGTAAAAAGTAACCTGCTTGTTTTACCAGATGTAACCTCTGTTGAGGTTTCTAAAGACACCAATTCAGCTACGATTAGTATGGGTAAACATATTGGCCTTGATACCTTGCAACAAGCTTTGGGGGGTGCCGACAGCAAATATCAAATTTCTGCTGCGCATCACAACGAAACGCTTGAAGAAGCAAAATCGTGGGCCGAAACCTATAAACCCATATTATTGATTTTTGGATATGTAACTGCCATATCGTTAGTGGTTTCCTGGCAGGACAATACGATCAATTTTTTGGTATTTATGCGCATTTTTATGGCAGGTTTCTTCCTGACCTTTTCTTTCTTTAAAATGCTCAACTTAAAAGCCTTTGCCGAAAGTTATGCCATGTACGATATCGTGGCTAAAAAATTCAGCGGGTGGGGTTATATCTACGCTTTTATCGAATTGGGTTTAGGCTTATCCTTTGCATTAAACCTATCGCCTAATATTGTAAACTGGGTTACCCTGATTGTAATGACTGTTAGCATCCTAGGGGTTTTAGAAAGTGTTTTAAACAAAAAGAAAATTCAATGTGCTTGCTTAGGTGCGGTATTTAACCTTCCCATGAGTACCGTAACCATTGTTGAAGATGCAATTATGATCGCCATGAGCGCAGCCATGTTGGTTTTAATGTAGTTAGATATTATTCTCTTTTTAACGCGATCGTCACCTGAATTTATTTCAGGGTCTTTCATGCTAAAAAGATGCTGAAATAAATTCAGCATGACGAATCGTCTATTACCGCTTATACCTAAATTCCGATTTTCGGCTTTTCCCATTAAGCTCGCCTTCAATCCAGGCGAGCATTTCGTTTTTACCCAAATTTTGGTAAACTATTCTTTGGGGAAAATCGTGTGCCACATTTTCGAAAATATAGATCTGACCCTTGGTGGAAATAAGTTTAAAACATACTTCTTTACCTTCATTCTGATTAGCAACCGTTGAACAATAGAAAACATCTTTTCCTATTTTTCTGATCTGTAAGGTTTCAGTAAGTATACTATCTCCTTTTGCATTAACGCGATAACTCTTGCCTTTCAGTATTTTATCAGCACCCTGGCTCCATTGTTCTACAATTTTACCTTTGGGCGTTTGCATTTCCCATGAGCCTAACACAAAAGAAAAAGTTTTTGAGGGATCTTTTTGCGCTTTAACATTGCTGTAAAAACCAACAAAAAATAAAATCAAGGCGTATAAATAGATTCTTTTCATTTTGTTATCGTATTGGTAATATGTGCTAAGTGGTGTTTTCCATGCCATGCGTACATGCCCAGCATATTGGCTAAAGTAAGTTCTTTATTTTGGGCCGGATGAATGTATTTCCTTTGGTAATCTTCAACTTTTAATGTTTTTAAAAAAGCAACCCAACGCTGGTGTAATCCTGTTAACAAGTCAATCGACAATTTGACATCACCATTTTTGGCTTCTTCGGTTTCTGCCCAGCGTTCTTCATAATATGGTCTGATTACCGGAATGTCCTCAGTAATGGCCTGCTTAAAACGAATATAAGCATTGATATGACTATCCGGAAGGTGGTGAACAACCTGCCTCAATGTCCAGCCTCCGGGCCGATAATTTTGGTTTAGTTCTTCGTCGGTTAAATTTTCTGTAGCCTTTTTAATTTGGCCTGGTAATGCCGCTATATCAGAAATCCAGGTATCAATCTGTTTTTGGTCGAAAACATCAGGCATAGCAAACTGACCGATAGGGTATTTAAGCTTTTCTAAATCCATGAAACCAAAATAAGGAGAATTATTGAGTTTTTAACCGAAAAGATCATTACAAACCGCACGATCTTTTTTCTATTTTACTTTATTCAAGCAAGATTCATCTACATCAATTTCTTCAACCATTTCAACAAACCCATTTTTGGTGCGTAAGGAGGATAAATCATTTTGGTTAAACCCAATTTTGATTGAAAAACCACAGCCCTTTCGTGCGAAAAGGTTTTAAAGCCAAAAATACCATGACAGCTTCCCATCCCGCTACTGTTAACACCACCAAAAGGTAGATTGGGATTGCTGATATGAACCAGCACATCGTTTATACAAGTTCCGCCAGCACTGGTTTCGTTAATAATTTTATGCTGATGCTGTTTGTTATCTGAAAAGATGTAAAGTGCCAAAGGTTTATTTTTGCTATTGACTACCGCAATGGCTTCCTGTAAATTTTTAAAAGTAATTACAGGCAAAATGGGACCAAATATTTCCTCTTGCATGATGGCGCTTTTTTCGTTTACCGAAGTTAAAATTGCGGGCATTAGGGTTAAACTTTTCTCATCTGTTTCACCACCAAAAGTCAATACTGCTCCATCGGCAATCGCATCTTCTGTTAATTTATTTAAACGCTTAAACTGTTTATCGTTAATGATTCTGGCATAATCGTTTTTATTAATTCCACCGCCTTCACCAAACATTTTGCCAACTGCAGTTTTGTAATGTTCGATAAAATCATTTTGTTTATTTTCTTCGATTATGACATAGTCCGGTGCAATACAGGTTTGCCCTGCATTAACCAGTTTGCCCCAGGCGATTTTTTCAGCAGCTTTTTTAATATCACAGGTTCCATCTACAATAGCCGGCGATTTTCCGCCAAGCTCCAACGTAACCGAAGTCAGGTTTTTTGCAGCAGCTTCCATCACCACTTTACCAATTGTGGTGCTTCCCGTGAAAAAGATATGATCAAAAGGAAGTTTCAATAATTCTGTAGAAACATTAGCATCTCCTTCAAAACAGGCAATTTCTTTCGGATCAAAAGTTTCTGCGATCAACTTACTGATCACGCAAGCAGTTGCTTCGCTTAATTCGGAAGGTTTAAGGATCACACAATTTCCTGCCGCTATTGCCGAAACCAAAGGACTCATCATCAATTGTAATGGGTAATTCCATGGGGCAATAATCAGGCATACGCCTTTGGGCTCATAATAGATTTTGTTCTTCGCAAAAAGATTACTCATGGTTTTGCCTACAGATTTCGGCCTCATCCATCCTTTCAGTTTTTTGATGGCAAAATCAATTTCAGCATAGGTAAAATATAATTCAGTTACTGCGCTTTCGAAACGGTTTTTACGCAGATCCTTTTCCAAAGCGGCAAATATTTCCTCTTCGGCTTTTTCCAAAGCGTGCTTAAGTAATTTTAGTTTCCCGATACGGGTTTTAAAATCTGTTTTGCGTAAATCGAATTTATGTTTTTGCTGTAAATCGAAAACCGCCTTTATCTGTTGTTCCATAATCACCTGATATTACTTTCTTTCACACTTATTGGTTTTCTTCAGAATACGCGTTAAATTTAGTTAAAATGCAGCCTTTTCATTAAAAATTCATTCATTTAAAGCATATTGCAGTAAATTTTAATAATAAAGATGAAAAGACTGTTTTTTGTTTTCGCATTCATAATTCCTTTGGTTATCCATGCCCAAACCATAAAAACAGATGTACTGGTTATCGGTAACGGCGATGCTGCTTATGCCGCGTCTTTTCAGGCTTTTAAATCCGGCGTAAAAACCATCCTGCTTACCCAAAAAGAACAGATGGATTTAAATAAAATACCGGAAAACAAAAGGGCTCTACTCCCTTTTTACCAAAGTTTTTTAAAGCGCGAAACGGAGAATGCAAAAAGCCTGGAAACGCCAAAACCCAAACCGGATAAAAAAAACAGGACGAAAGTAAATGTTATAGATAGCACCTTACTTTTAAACGTCATCAACAACACTGCTTACACAGAAATTAAACGTTCTGGCAGTGGTTGGGAAGCTAAATTGACGCAAGATAAAAGCATTAAAGCAAAAGTGCTTGTGGTGGCCGACAGCCCTGATAAATTGCTTGCTGTATTAAAAATCTCCACCTTAAATCCAGCATCTTCAAGTCCATTAAATTATAATGAAAATACTTACCGAACAACCGTATCTAAAGTGTCTTCAGGAGCCAGCTTTTTATCCCTAAACAGCTTATTGATTCCAGATCAGGAAAACTTGCTTTATATTGCTAATGATCAATTTGAAATTGGACAGGCAGCGGGAGCAACCGCAGCTTATGCCGCATTTTTTGACACTAAAACCAGCCTTTCAAACTTAAAAAGTATTCAGGGTGAATTATTGGCCTATAAACATGCATTAATGCCTTTTGAAGATGTAAAAACGACAGATTCTAACTGGCTAGCCATCCAAAAGGTTGGTGTAACCGGCATCATTAAAGCTGAAATAAAGCAAAACAAAGCCTATTTTAATCCTGAAAAAGAGGTGACTTATGATGAGATCAAGCAACCAATCAAAGATTACTATTATAAAGCCCAAATCTGGTTCGATGATCATCAGCATATCCCTATTAATTTAGAATACACCATTTCTATGGTATGTTATGTCGGCAATAAATCAGTCGATGCCACAAAAAATGCACTGCAAAAAAACTGGAATAAAAATTACAGGTTCAGCTCCAAATACGAGCTGAAAAAAGTGCTAACCAGACGCGAATTTGTTACCATCATTAACGAATACCTGGAACCTTTTGATAGAGTGAACGTAGATAAAACCGGAAGAGTAATCCGTTAGATTAACGACAGGTTTGGTTTATAATTTCAAATTTCATCTGTGTTCATCCTATTTATCAGTGGTTAATTTATACAGCTGAGGAGATGTAACATTTCCATTTCCTTCTAAAACTTGCATGCTCATTCCTTAAATTGCATCCAAACCTAAATTCATGAAGAAATATTTACTCTTCCTTTTGCTTTGCACGGGCAAATATACTTTTGCGCAACAACTGGCGCCCTTAACAGTCGAAAAAATTATGCGTGACCCAAAATGGATGGGTGTTTCACCAACTAATTTTCGCTGGACAGCAGACAGCAAAACCCTATATTTTAACTGGAACCCTGAAAATAAAATCAAGGAAGAATTATTCAAAGTTTCGGCAGCTGCTGCTAAACCCATTAAGGCAGCGGAAAAGGAAGATGAAAAATTATTGAGTTTAAATTACACCTACAACGCCGATCGTTCCCTGGGTTTAGTAGAAAAAAGTGGTGATATCTATTTACAAAACTTCAAAACGAATAAGGAAACGCGTTTAACCAACACACAGGAAAGGGAAAGCAGTCCGGTTTTTTTAACCAATGGAAATGTTGTTTACCAACTAGGCGATAATCTTTTCGTAGTTGATTTAAAATCAGCAGAAACCAGACAGCTTACCAATTTTGTTAAAGGTAAAAAAACCGGAAGAGCAGAAAGCAAACCGGCTACCGAACAGGATAAATGGCTAAAAGCACAACAGACCGAACTCTTTGATATTATTAAAAAGCGAAATGCCGAAGCCAAAAATGGTTCACGTGGCGTAAGAGGCCGCTTTGGGAATAACGCTGCAGATACAAAACCTTTAAAAGAACTTTATACTGAAGATAAGTTTTTAAACGGCGTAATCATTAGCCCGGATGCACATTTTATCACTTATAAATTAACCACACCTGCACAGAACAACCATAGTACCATTGTTCCCAATTATGTTACTTCCTCTGGTTATACTGAAGATATTCCAGGTAGAACAAAAGTTGGTGAAAATGAAAATATCTCGCAGGGTTTTGTATATGATACGCAGCGTGATACGGTTTATACCATCCAAACATCGACCATTACAGGCATAAAAGACTTGCCTGATTACCTGAAAGATTATCCAAAAGAATTGGACACTTTAAAAAAGACAAATGCTGATCGTCCTGTAAACTTCTTTGGCCCGTTTTGGAATGATAGTGGAAGTACGGCAATTGTTGTGGCAACCTCTACCGACAATAAAGACCGCTGGATTTTAAAATTGGACGCCCTAACCGGCAAATTTTCTTTAATAGACCGTCAACGTGACGAAGCCTGGATTGGTGGCCCAGGCATTAGTGGTTTTTACCAGGGTAATACGGGATGGATAGACAACAACCGTTTTTATTATCAAAGCGAAGCAACAGGGTATTCACACCTATATGTGGTTAATGTAGCTACAGGTGATAAAAAACAACTTACCGCCGGCAAATGGGAAGTACAATCGGTACAGTTATCAAAAGATAGAAATACGTTTTATATCAAAGCGAATAAAGAACATCCAGGGATTACCAATTTTTTTAAAATCGGCATAAACGGTGGTGAACTCGTACAGATTACCACCATGAAGGGTTTAAACGACATTACGCTTTCCCCTGATGAGAAATACCTTGCCATTAATTATTCCTATATGGATAAACCTGGAGAGTTATACCTACAGCCAAATAAAGCCGGAGCTAAAGCGGTAAAAATCACCCAATCTACATCAGCTGAATTTAATGCTTACAAGTGGCGTCAACCGGACCTGGTAAGTTTTAAAAACCGTTATGGTGCCGATGTATATGCGAGGGTTTATAAATCAGAAAATCCACACCCTAACCATCCTGCTGTGGTTTTTGTTCACGGTGCTGGTTATCTTCAAAACGTCCACTTTGGCTGGAGTACCTATTTCCGTGAGTTTATGTTTAATAATTTACTGGCCGATAATGGTTACACCGTAATCGATATCGATTATACCGGGAGTTCGGGCTATGGGCGCGATCACCGTACGGGGATTTACCGTCACATGGGTGGAAAAGATTTGACCGATCAGGCAGATGGGGTAAAATTTTTGGTAGAGAAATACGGTGTTAATCCGAAGCATGTGGGTTTATACGGCGGATCTTATGGTGGTTTTATCACCTTGATGGCCATGTTTAATGAACCAGATGTTTTTACCAGTGGCGCTGCTCTACGTTCAGTTACCGATTGGGCACATTATAACCATGGTTATACTTCGAATATTTTAAACGAACCTTTCAACGATCCAATTGCCTATAAAAGAAGCTCTCCGATTTACTTCGCCGATAAATTAAAAGGTAATTTATTAATGGCCCATGGAATGGTGGATGTAAATGTGCATTTTCAGGATATTGTGCGCCTAACGCAACGTTTTATCGAATTAGGCAAAAACAACTGGGAACTTGCGGTTTACCCGGTAGAAGACCATGGTTTTATCGAGCCAAGCAGCTGGACAGATGAATATAAAAGGATATTTAAATTGTATGAGAATACGTTGAAGAGATAGTTTTTAATAAAACACCGTCATCTCGACCGGAACGCAGTGGAGTGGAGAGATCTTTCTCGAAGCAGAGTTCTCGATTGCGTTGCTCTCCGCTCGCTACGACGACAAAAAGCAAAATAGAACCCCGCTATACTTCACAACAACATTATAGCTTTCATCTATATCGTTATCAATAAATACAATTAACTATTAATGAAACGATGTTGATAAACAACTGTTTTAGCCTTACCTTTGTGCCAATAAAATTAAAGACAAAAAATTATGGCAATAGTAGGTAAAAAATTCCCAAGTGTTAGTATTGATGCAATGTCAGACATGGGTGATGACTTGAAAATCAACGTATTTGAAGAAGCTGTAAACAAAAATAGCAAAGTGTTATTATTCTGGTATCCAAAAGATTTTACTTTTGTTTGCCCTACAGAATTACACGCTTTCCAAGCTGCTTTACCTGAATTTGAAAAAAGAAATACGATTGTAATCGGTGCATCTTGCGATACAAACGAAGTTCACTTCGCCTGGTTAAATACGCCAAAAGATAACGGTGGTATTGAAGGTGTTACTTATCCAATCTTAGCTGATACTCATAGACAATTATCTGGTATCTTAGATATTTTAGACCAGGAAGTGAACTACGACGAAGAAGGAAACGAATCTTTCTCAGGTTCTAACGTAACTTTCAGAGCTACTTACTTAATCGACGAAACTGGTAAAGTTTTCCACGAAAGTGTTAACGATATGCCACTAGGAAGAAACGTTAAAGAATATTTACGTTTAATTGATGCTTATGCTCACGTTCAGAAACATGGCGAAGTTTGTCCTGCAAACTGGGAAGAAGGAAAAGAAGCAATGAACGCAAACAGAACTGGCGTAGCTGAATATTTAGCTGCTAATTAATTAAACAAAACGTTATGTTTTTAGAATTAACAGAAGATAATCTTCAACAATATTTAGCCGATAACTCAAAGGTGATGGTTCAGTATGCTGCATCGTGGTGCGGAAACTGCAGAATCATGAAGCCTAAGTTTAAAAAACTGGCTTCAGAAAATGAAGATGTAGCTTTCCTGATTGTTGATGCCGAAAAACTTCCAAACTCACGCAAATTTGCAAACGTTGATAATTTACCAACCTTTGCAGCTTTTGAAGGAGGTGCTTTGGTAGATCAGGTACAAACCAACAAAGCTGAAGGATTGATTGAACTATTTAATAAGATAAAGTAATGAAGATTCCGGTTATAAGACAGTTATTTCAAAACACCACTCCGGCACAACTGGAAACTACTTTAGAGGTTTTAGAGGCTTTCTGCGAATTTAGAGGCGTTAGCGAGCATGAAGTTGATGTGGCAGGTGAAATGATTACCAATATCTGCGGTGCACTAGAGGTACACCAGATGGTAAGTGAAGGTGCTGCCGAAAAAGATGCATTAAATGCTTTCGGCCAAAAAGTGATGGGTTCGATTGATCGATAATCGTCTTAAAGCTTAATCTGGCTTTTTAAAATATGAAATCCCTCGTTGATGAAAATCAGCGAGGGATTTTTTTTAAACATTACTTTATGTTTTTTAATAATGAGCCCCGTAGTTTGTCATTCTGAACGCAGTAAAGACCTGCGAAGCAAGCATGAATGCCGTTAAAACCTTAAACACAAAATGAATAATCTGCAACCGAAGAACTACAGTATCAATGATAAGCAGTCAATTTCAATGCCTGCTACTATGCAAAAGATTCTTCGTGTCTATCAATGACAGAATTCACTAGTTCGGTCGTCATTCTCGCGCATGCGGGAATCTTAATGCAAGCGTTTTAAGATTCCCAATCAAGTTGGGAATGACGATTTCTCGAAGGATATTACCTAATTAATTTTATCTGTCAATCATATTGATTTTTATATAATAAATTATTCCTCAGAATGGCAGCAGGCAATAAAAAAAGGCCTGTGAGGACACAGACCTGGAAATATGTTATAAACCTATAAGGTTTTAAAAATCTTATAGGTTTGGCTGAAGCACTAAGCTAAATTCCTACCGGCATTTACAATACCAAAAACCGTTCTTACCGCAAGTTTTTCTAAAGCATGCTGGTCTTTTTCATTTTGATCGTGCTGCAGTTTTTCTAAAGCAAAATGCTGGATCAATACCAATGGCAAAATGATTTTCTCACGTGTAGCGATTGATTTTTTATCTACAGGATAATTGGCCATTAAAGTTGCCTGTCCGGATAGCTTTAAGAGCATCTCTTTGGTTAATTTGAACTCTTCATGTAGTTGAGTCCAAAAGGCGCCAAACTCTTTATCGTTCGCTAAATGAGCCGTAATTACGAAGTCTGATTTACTCATGCTCATCATGCAGTTATCCACTATGGTTTTCAGGTAATCAGAATCTTCGTAAACTTTAACTACTTTATCCCAGTTCCCGGCCTTTTCCTGGTTTTTCAAAGCTGTTCCCATCCCGTAGAAACCAGGTACGTTCTGTTTTAGCATACTCCAGGCAGTAACAAAACTAATGGCCCTCAAATCTTCGAGTTTCATTTCGCCGCCACCGTTTCTTTTTACTGGTCTGCTACTGATATTAGCCTGAGACAACAGTTTTAAAGGAGATAATTTCTCCAAATAACTTACAAATAGTGGATGCTCACGCAGATCCACAAAAGCTTTGTAACTATCCTCGGCCATTTCATCAAGCAGGGCTTTATTTTCAGGGTCTATAAGAATATTGTGTTTCTCCTTCAATCCCGAAGTCAATCCGGCATTGATTAATTGCTCAATATTAAATTCAGCACTTTCTATAGAGCCATATTGAGAACTGATGGTTTGCCCCTGAACGGTCAATTGCATATTCTTGTTCGCAATTTCCTTACCCATTGAAGCATAAAAACGATGCGTTTTACCTCCACCACGTGCAGGCGGCCCACCACGGCCATCAAAAAAGGACAACTGAATATTATGGTTTGCCGCAACAGCCGATAAGGATGTTTTGCCATTAAAGATAGACCAGTTCGCCATTAAGTAACCACCATCTTTGGTACTATCAGAATAACCCAACATGATGTGCTGTTTATTGCCACGTTTAGCCAAATGCGCCTTGTAGAAAGGATTGCTATACAGGGTTTCCATAATGGCCGCAGCACCTTTTAAATCGTTTACTGTTTCAAAAAGCGGCACGAAATCAATGGTTAACGAATCTTTGCTCCAGCCGTTCCAAAGGAAAAGTTCAATCAACTGAAGGATATCACTCGCCTGCTGGCAATTGCTGATAATAAAACGGTGACAGGCTTTTTCGCCATTGCGTTTTTGGATCCCCTTAATTTCTTTGATTACCTGAATGGTATCCTCAATCAAGGCATCAGGTTCACTTGCATAAACAATAGTGGCTTCTTTAAAAGAAATCAGGCCTAGTTTTTCAGCTTCTGATAACTTATCATAATCAGCAGGATATAGCGAAGAAATCGGTTTATTGGCCCGGCAGTAAGCATGTACATTTCTCAGCACCCTGCTATCCTGACGGATATCTAATGAGGCAAAGTAATTCCCGTATAAATCTATTTTGCGGATCAGATTATTAACCAGATCAACAAAAAGACCTCCGTGTTCTGCCAATAATGTTTCTTTAATTTTATTCAGATTATCCCTTAATTCATCAGAAATATCGCGCAGCTCGCAGGTCTGATCGAAAGCGTTTTGATAAAGTACATCATGTAGTTTGACAATATTTTCTTCAACACCTCTAAAGGTGATGCGGCGTTTAATCACTCTGAAATCGCGGTAATAGCAGCGAAACAGGATTTGTCGCAGCATTTTAGAAACTTCTAAGGTCGTATCGGCGTGGATATTTGGATTTCCATCCCGATCTCCTCCTGGCCAGAAGCCCAGTTCTAAAATTTTCTTGGTTTCCAGGTTATATTCATCCAGGTTCTGGTCTATTTCTTCCTGAATGTTTGCCGCAGCAAAATAAAAAGTATTTTCTAAGAACCAGGCCAGGTTTAAGGCCTCATCAACCGGCGTTGGCGATTTTTTGTTGAAAAATGGTGTTTTACCCAATTGCTGTAACAGCGAGTTCATCGAGGTAAGATCGTTATCCCGAATAGCTTTGGTTAAATCGGTAATAATGGCCAAAACACTGCCAGGATAAAACTGGGTAGGGTGTGCAGTTAAAACCAGACGAAGCGAAAGTTCATCGATCAGTTTCTCGATTTTTGATAACATCGGTTTGTTATCGGCATTCTTCTTTAAAATAAAGGCTAAAGTACTCTGCTCGTCGGTAGTATTTAACTTTGTAAAAGAGGCGTCTTCTACAGCATCAAAAAGCACTACCTGACGCTCGATATACTGAATGAAACGAAAAAGCAGGTCAATAATATCTTTGCGCTCGGTGTAACTGGTATACTTGGCGAAAAACTCTTCTATAATCTGTGCAGGTTTTTCTCCGTTGGCGATACCTTCTTCACAGCTCTTAAAAAACAACGGAAGCAATGTTCCGGTATCTTTAATTTTGTAAAAAGGTAAAGTGAGAAATAAACTGTTAAACAGTTCGAATTTTGAGATTACCTCATTATTAAAAATAGATTCACGTTGCGTAGTTAAACGAAGTTTCGGCATAGGTTATGCAATAGTTTTGTGTACCGTAATACTACAAAAAATGCATAAGGTATTAAAATTCTAAGGCTTACAATTTGGAAAATTGTAGAATAAATTTTATTTTTAGAATCTTATTTGGCCACCATGTGGTTAACTAAGAACATTTGCAATGTTTAAGGGCATTGCATTGATTGTTAATTTTTTGGGTTAAAACAGCCGATGTAATAAAATACACCGGCTGTTTTTGTTTTTTGCCATTATTTATGGCATTTCTTTGCAAATTTTAGTGCACATCGGCAGGAATGTTTGCATTTTTCTTAAACTTTTGAAGATATAGTAAAGGGATGGAGAACAGCATAATCAAGCCCGCAACCCAATAGGCATCATCATAAGTCAGTAACATGGTTTGCCTGGTTACGATTCCTTCCATCGCCTTTGCTGCCATAATTTTCGCATCGAACAAGGTCTGGCCTTTAGCCATAAAACCTTTGATCAAACCATTAAAACGATCAACAAATGGCTGGTTATAATCGTTAAGATTAGTCAACAGGTTGCTTCTGTGAAAACCTGAGCGGATGTGGATCAACGTGGTTAAAGCCGCGATACCAAACGAACCGCCCAACTGGCGCATCATATTATTTAAACCAGAACCCTGACCAATCTCTGGTCCTTTCAAATCCTGAATAGCCAGCGTGGTTAATGGCACGAACAATAAGGCCATACCTATCCCCCTGATTACCAATGGTAAAAAGAAATCGCCAGTACCTGATTGAAGTGTTGATTTGCTCAACATCCAACAGAAAATAAAGAATGCCAGCATACCAAAAGTAGCCATAAACTGTGCAGGGATACCTTTTTTAAGCATAATACCGATAAAGGGCATCATGATGATGGTACATAAACCACCAGGGAACAACAGTTCTCCTGTTTGCAGGGCCGAAAATCCCAGCAAATTCTGACAGAATACCGGAAATATAAATACAGAGCCATATAAGCCAAAGCCTAAAATAAAAGAGGTAAACATACCCACAGAAAAACTTCTGTGCCGCATAATCTTAAAGTTCACAATCGGGTGGTCGGTACTCATTTCCCTCCAGATGAAAAGCAATAAGCCAAATACAGATGCCGCAGCCAAAGCTGTAATATAAGGTGTAGCGAACCAATCTTCGCTCTCTCCTTTTTCCAATAATGTCTGCAAACTACCTACTGCAATAGCCAATAAGGCGATACCCCACCAATCGACAGGTTGACCCTGCCCTTCTTTCGGGGTGGCCCGCACAAAGGAATATGTACAGTAGGCCGCGAGTATTCCGACGGGAATATTCACATAAAAAATCCACGGCCATGAACTAATATCCAAAATATATCCACCAATGGTTGGTCCAACAGTTGGTCCAACTACCGCACCCAAACCAAATAAGGCTGTTGCGATACCCACATCTTCACGTGGCCAGGTTTCGATCAGAATAGCTTGCGCTGTTGATATTAAACCACCACCGGCCAATCCCTGAATAATCCTGAATAAAATAAGCTCATTTAATGAAGTGGCGTTTCCGCATAAAAAGGAAACGAGTGTAAACACAATAATGGAGGTAAGAAAATAATTTTTCCTGCCGAACCGGTTACCCAGCCAGCCCGACATTGGCAATACGATAACGTTTGCTACCGCATAGCCGGTGGAAAGCCAGGCCACATCCTCCAGGGTGGCGCCCAGGTTTCCCTGTATCTGTGGAATTGCCACGTTTACGATAGTCGTGTCAATCAACTCCAACAAAGAAGCTGTGATTACCGTAAATGTAATAATCCACTTTTTTAAACCTACTTCGGCCATTTTTAATATTATTTAGTAGATACTGAAGCTTTAACGCTCATTCCTGGACGTAATTTAGCCAACAGTTCTTTTGTTGGATGAATTTTGATTTTTACGGGAACACGTTGTACAACTTTAACGAAGTTACCTGTAGCGTTATCCGGAGGCAATAAAGATCCTTTTGCACCGGTAATTGGTGAAAAATTATATACTTCGCCCTCAATTTTTTGATCAGGATAAGCATCTACTTCAATCTCTACTTTAGAACCCTCTTTAATTTTTTCCAACTGAGTTTCTTTAAAGTTCGCCGTTACATAAATACTTCCGTCGTTTACGATAGAAAATAAAGACTGACCTGCCTGAACCAATTGCCCTTTTTGAACATTCTTTTTAGAAACAATACCCGCTGCTGGGGCTTTAATATCGGTATACGATAACTGAAGCTTGGCAAAATCAATATCACTCTGGCGCTGGTTAATTACATTGCTGCTTACCGCCAACTGCGATTGCGTGGTACCCACTTGCTTAACGGCTGCATTATATTGATCTACTGCGGCCTGGTAGGCTGCTTGTGCTGATTCTTTAGCTGCTTTTGCCTGGTCGAAAGCCTGTTGGGTAATCGATCCGTCTTTAATCAGGTTGGCGTAACGATCGTAATCTTTTTGAGCCAGGTTTAATTTAACCTTTGCTGCTGCTACGTTTGCTTTTGCTGTGCTGGTATTGGCTGCAGTTGCAGCAATTTGAGATTGCGCCACACCAACACCTGCAGTAGCACCTTTTTGGCCAGATTGTGCCTGTTCTAATTTTACTTTGTAATCGTTATCATCAAGTTTAACCAAAACCTGTCCCTCGGTTACATGTGTGTTTTCTTCAAAATTAATATCCTTTACATAACCACCAACACGGGCAACAACAGGGCTGATATCACCATCAATCTGTGCATCGTCTGTATCTACGTGTTTACTATAATAATTCCATTCTACAATCCCGAAGATTATACCTATTACTAGTAAAACACCTAAAATGATGGGTACTACTATGTTCTTTTTTTTCTTTTCAGTTGTCATTGCTGTATTTATTGCGTTATTTTTCCTGTTGATTTTAATAAGGTATAGTAAGCCAAACCTGCGTCTGCCTTGGCTATCTCCAAGTTTATTTTTGCCTGATATAATAAGGTTTCAGCATCGATACGGTCGGTAACCGAAGCCACGTTGTTTTTGTATTTCGATGCCAATAATTTATCGTTTTCTGTAGCCTGTGCAATTGAGGTTTCCAAAACCTGGATTTTGTTCATGGCCACCTGGTAATTTTGGAAGTTTTTATTGATATCGGTTTTCACCTGATCTGATAAAATATCCTTCTGGATAGTAATTTCATTCTGTTGGATTTTTGCCTGGCTTACTTTGTTTTTATTTGTCCAGAGGTTTCCGAAATTCCATGAAACCGTTGCACCTAAAGTAATCGGCATTAGATATTGGTTTGCTGGCGGAATAAAATTACCGCTTGGGTTAATGTAGTACAAATTGGCTCCAACACCAACGGTAGGTAAAGTATTTGCCTTAACCGTTTTGATGTTAAAATCGGCAACTTTGTTTTGCACATCAAGCTGCTTTAACTCCTGGCGGTTAGCCATTGCCAGACCAATGTATTCGTTTAATGAACCTAATGTTTTTAAGTCTGCTGTTGGATCAACTATCTTAACTTCTGTATCTTCCGGTAAACCTAAAAGGATATCTAAGTTATAGTTGATTACTTTGCGGTTGCTCTCAATATCCATTTGGGTTAGCGTAACATTTGCCTGTTGCAATTGAAAACGCAAAACATCATTTTTGGTTACAATACCCTGTTCGAAGAAACGTTGTGCCTGTTTAATTTGTGCAGCGATCGATTCTAAATTCTGATCAACTACTTTTCTACTCTGTAAAACCTTATACAGAGAATAGTAGGTATCGATAACTGCGTAAGTGATCTCTTCCTTACTCTTATCGGCATCCAAACGTGCAACCTCGGCCAATAATTTGGTAGATTCTTTTGCGTATTTTAATTTACCACCACCATAAACAAGTTCTTGCACTGCTGCTGTACCGACAAAGGCATCGGCTCTTTTAGGCAGACGGAAAGATGATTCGCTACCCGGCAAAGCAAAAGTTGTGGTTGGTATTTCGGCATGATTGTACATAAAGCTTGCATTTGCAGTTGGCAAAGCATTATCTTTAATTACCTCCAGTTGTGCTGCTGCCTGGTCGATCTTGTTTTGGGAAAGTTTTAAGTTTTTACTATTGGCTATGCCAAGTTCTATTGCCTGGTTGATATTTAATTCCTTGTCGCCCTGTGCAAACAAAGCCGCTGGAATTAATGATGTCGCAAGCATTAATTTTATTGATCTGGGTATCATTTTTTTGTTGTTAAATAAACTGTTGTTAGATCTTGCAAATGAGCGATTGCCCGCTCCTTAATCATTTTTTTGTCTTTTGGGTTATTCAGGTCAAAGTTGGAGCATGATATCACCTTTTGAGGCGCAATAACAATATTGGTTATGGTGCCCATAATGGTAGCGATGACCATCCGTACATCTATTTTATTGAAGGTGCCATCTTCAATCCCACCGGTAATGATCCGGTCAATAAGCTGCATGTTGTGGCTCATGGCATCCTTAATTTTATCGTACATTGCCGGTCTCTGGGTTAAAGACAATTCTCGGTGCATCATTTTATGAAATGCCGTATTATTCAATATCCTGTTTACATAACCCTCTATAACCCGGTGCAATTTTTCTAATGCCGAAATCTTATCTTCATTGATAATTTTTAACTGAGAAGCAAAACCAGCAATACGCTCGTTCATAATCTCCACAAAAACCCCTTCTTTAGAACCGAAATAATAATTTATCATCGCCATATTCGCTCCAGATTCCTTCGCAATCTGCCGGGTAGAAGTACCTTCATAACCCGTTTCGCAAAACAACTTTTCAGCTGCTTCAAGAATGGCTTGTCTTTTATCTACTTTTTCTGTTTTCATTTCTTTTTGATGGCACAAAATTAATCAAACGATTGATTAACTTCCAAATGTTTACCTACTTATTTTACATTTTCTTGATAAAACCCTAATTATTAAATAAAATAACCGCCCTAGGCAACGAAATAAGCTCTTTTACTAGATATGATCTTCGTAACCCTGGCAGGCTGCACGAGATCGTCATTCCCAACTCGATTGGGAATCGTAATGCAAGTGCTTTAAGATTCCCGCCTGCGCGGGAATGACGGCCGTGTTAATGGATTCTGTCATAAATCCGATAGCCATCAGATCAGGGTGATGACCACTTACAGGATCGCTATTTACCACAGATGTGCTGGAATTGATAATTAATTAAAATTTGGACATATTGACAAATTAAAATTTAAAATAAATATTAACTTTGCCTCCAAATAACAAAAAACATGAGTGTACAAGAGAACAGCAGCAATAATTTCAACTGGTTATATTATGCTTTAGGTTTATTCTTCGGAGTGCTAACCGGAGCAATTATTACTCAAAACTATATTTTTGCCTTATTAGGTGGTGTTTTAGGTTTGTTAACAGCAGGCTTATTTTTAAACGCTATCGTAAAAGGAAGAAAGTACTAGTTCTTTAGCCTTTTATTCAACCCTATCCTTTTTTTAGGATTTCCAATAATTCGCAGCGAATGAGATGATGATGATTTTTAAGAACAAATTAAAATCGTGATCGCTCACCGCAACTGAAAACAAAAACCTACAAATGAAAAATTTCTTCATTGTTGTTTTCGCTCTTTTTTGCTTTAGTGCTAAGGCACAACAAGGTGCTACTGCTGAAGCAAAATTTCCTGCTGCAGATCCAAGTCCTGCAGATATTGTTTATTTTCCGCTTAATGCGCCAAAGGCAAAGGCCGGAGACCCAACAAAACCGGTTATAAAAATTGTTTACTCGCGTCCACAGAAAAAAGGTCGCGATATTTTTGGTGTTTTAGAGCAATATGGCAAGGTTTGGCGTTTTGGAGCCAACGAAAGTACAGAAGTTCGTTTCTTCAAAAAAGTAAACATTGGTGGCAAGAAAATTAAAGCAGGTACCTATAGCCTGTTCGCCATTCCTGATAAAGATACATGGACAATTATTGTAAATAGCGAAACAGATAAATGGGGCGCTTTTACCTACAATCAGGCTAAAGATGTGGTTCGTGTAAATGTTCCGGTAAAAACCTTATCCAAACCGATCGAATATTTCTCTTTAACCTTTACAGAAATTAATGGTGGAGCTAATCTGGTTATCGGCTGGGATAGAACGCAGGTAGAATTACCGATTACTTTTTAAGTTAAAAAGCAATAAAAATATAAAGTCCCGTTATTGCCGGGACTTTATATTTTTATGCCTCCCCTTTTCAGGTTGATATTTGTTATACGTTACCCATATATGGATCGCTTTGGGTAATTTCTCCTGTTTCTATTTTACCTGCATAGCGGTGTTTAAATGTGGTATTACCAGGCTGCACAATACTGAAATCGTACCAATTTGCATTTTTAGCCAAGTTAAATGAAACATTTGCACCTGATTTTGGCCTAATACTTACTGTTTTACTTCCTGATTTATATTTGTTATCTAAAATTTGAAGCGTAACTAAGTTGGTACCTGTGTTCTCAAAAGCGAAAACCAGCTTACCTGTAAGCTTTTTGCTTACCAAACCACCTTGCTCTGGATATGCTTTTACAACAATGGAAGGATTTTTTTTGCTGCCTACAAAATTTCTATAAAATCCATTCGGGCCGCTTACTGTAAGATCGTAAACTTCATTATCAAAATCATCCAGTTTAATGCTATCCTGTACTATATCGCCGGCTTTTACAGCATAGGCCCATGTTTTGCCCACAACACCTTTAAATTTCGCAATGGTATTCATATTAAAAGGTGCGCCAACAGTTTCAATCTTGCTACCAAACAAGGTCTTTACCGATTGGAAAGTAAGTTCAATTTCATGATTAACCAAATTTGCATCAACCGTTAAATGATAAGGCAATGCACAGGCCTGTTTGGTGCCATTTTCCTGCTTAGGCGCATGGCTTGATGTTTCACTCGAGAAAGATTCATATTTATTGATTTTGGCCACTTCGGTTTTATTCAATGCAGTAGGACCAACCTGTGCGGGTTTGTTTTTTGCATTACCAATATTAGCCACCACAACATCGCGTTTCAAGGGCTCAGGAGATTTGATTTCTTCTCCATTGTATGGCCTAAACACAGAAGTTAAATCACCGCAGATATTCCTTCGCCAATCGCTAATGTTATTACTTTTTATGGTTTTGCCCGTCTTGTTTGCCAGCCACTTCTCCATAAACATTAATGATGAGGTATGGTCGAAGACCTGCGAATTTACAAAACCGCCTTTGCTCCACGGTGAGGCAATAACCAACGGAACACGGTAACCCAAACCTATAGGACTTCCTTTTCTTGCTTCAAAATCAGTAGCATAATTTATGCCTTCAGAAGTTTTTCCACTACTCGGGTCATCAGGATTGGGAACTATAAAAGGTGGCTGGTGATCAAAATATCCATCATTTTCATCATAGGTTAAAACAAAAATTGTTTTCTTCCATACTTCAGGGTTTTTGGTTAAGATATCCAGTGCTTCGCTTACATACCATGTTCCGTACAAAGGTGAACTGGTATGATCGGAAAAACGTTGAGGGGCAACCAACCAGGAAACAGTTGGTAATTTTCCGCTGTCTACATCCTTTCTGAACTGATGAAAAATATCTCCTTTTTGAACATTTATAGTTTCGGACTGGCCTTGATCGTTTTTAAAAGTGAAGGGTTCGAGGTCTAAGTAATCTTTTTGAGCAATATTGGTGGTAAAGGCTTTATCGATCAAATTCTTTTCCCTTTGCGATAATTTATCATACTTCTCCTGAACCTCTTTTGCAGTTAAAGCTGGTTTAACCGTGTTATCGCCATTTTTTCTAAAATAAGCCGATAATTTAACGTTGTGCCTGCTAATATATTCCACAGGATTATCACCATAATTACCCAACCAATCATCTATTTCACCCTCTGGGAGTTTTGAAGTCCACAGTTCGTTTTGGTAAATGCGCCAATCGATGCCATTATCTTCTAGCATTTCCTGAAAGGTTGGCCAGTCTACAAATACATTATTTTGCGATTCTGCCTGATCATTATTAACTACGGCAATCCGGTTTGCACTTTTTTCTCCGCGAACGGTCCCAGTAAAAAAGAACAGTCTGTTGGGTGTTGTTCCGGTTAACGATGAGCAAAAATGTTGATCACAGATTGTAAAAGCATCTGCCATGGCATAATAGAAAGGAATATCATTCCGGTCATAGTAAGCCAATGTCATAGGGGTTTTAACGGGTAACCATTTATCGTAACGACCGCCATTGCGCGCAGCTACCTGATCATTCCACGAGTGTGGTAAACCACCTTGCCAGGTAATTTTTGTTTTGTTAATATCAACATGAAACGGAGCATACGTATAACCCTGCCCATCCTTTTGCAGCCAAACTTTGTTGCCATCAGGCTGAATGTGTGGATGTGGATCGTTAAATCCGCGTACACCTTTCATTTTACCGAACATATGATCAAAAGACCGGTTTTCCTGCATCAGAAAAACAATGTGTTCGGCATCATAAAATGTACTGCCGGGCTCTGGGTTAATGGCCATAGCTTTTAGCACCGAACTGGGCAAGGTGTTGGCCATGCCTGTAGCTCCGGCAAACAAGGCCGCTTTTTTTAGAAATTCTCTACGTGAGTCCATAAAATTTTACCATATAGCTTAGATATTGCATTTGTAGTTTTCAGTTAGCATTTTCCAGTTGACGGTTAAATTTTAGTCTGAAGTCTTTAGTCTAAGTGAAATATGCCAGCAATAAAATATTTTCCAGTTTTCAATTGGAAGTTTGCAATTCTCATTTAACCGATTTCTACAATAAACCTTTAAAATGACCTATTGATCTATAATACATCTTCCCTTATCCATCTCACATCTTTCATCACTTCTGAAACACCCTAACATAATCAACTTTCATCGCTGCCGGGAAAATGGTATCATCCACTCCTTTTTTTCCGCCCCAATTGCCGCCAACAGCTAAATTTAAAATGATATGGAAGTTTTGGTCAAAGGGCCAATCACCAGATCCTTTTTGGGTATTTTTGAAAGTGAGGTATTTTTGATCGTCGATAAAGAAGTCTATATGATCGGTAAACCATTCTATTGCATAAATATGGTACTCCGTGTAAGGGTTATTAACTTTCAAAGCCTTACCTACCTGCGTATGAATTACATGATTGAATTTTTCGGTATGCACTGTTCCATGAACACTGTCAGGATCATATCCTACATGTTCCATAATATCAATTTCGCCACTTTTTGGCCAACTACCATATTTTGAATCGGTAGGAAGTGCCCATACCGCAGGCCACAAGCCTCTACCCTTCGGTAGCATCGCCCTTACTTCTACTCTCCCGTATTTGAAATCAAATTTATCTTTGGTTACCAACCTGGCTGATGTATAATGCCTGTTTTCCTTCTCCGCTTTTAGGGCAATAATATTCAGGTTTCCTTTTTTAACGATCGCATTTGCACTATCGGCATCGGTATAATATTGCAACTCATTATTCCCCCAACCTCTACCACCTACATCATAGCCCCAGTTTTTGGTCAATGGCAATCCGGAATTGTCAAATTCATCTGCCCATTTTAGTTTCCATCCCTGTGCAACCGGTGTTTTTTTAATCTCTTCGAAAAGCAGTTCAGGTTCATTAGTGGTAATATAATCAACTTGGTGTGCCAAAAGCCATTGCATTTCGGGTACCGCATTTACCGTCCATGCATTTACGGTTAAACCTAGTTTTTGTGTATTTTCAATCCAGTTATCTTTCTGGTAAACACTGTAATGGTAATCAACACCCGTTAATTTATCTGTTTTCATTTGCTCAGCACTAACTTCTCCTTTTAAATAAGCAACTTTTGCATTTGGCAATAAAGTTAAAATGCGTTTGCAATAGTCATAATCAAAACTGATGTATTCAACCCAGTCAGTTACTTTTAATTTCTGAACCATTTCTACACATTTGTCAGTTACCTCTATGCCACGTTCCTTGCTAATTAATGAGGGTTTTATTTCCAAAATCAGCTTAGTGGTTTTCTGTTTTTTACCTGCTAATAAATAAGCTTCTAACGTGGGGATCTTTTCACCATTAGTCATGGTTTTGGTTAAAAGATCTGCGTAATTTACCTTCTCAATGGTTAAACCCTGAAATTCTGGATCGTGGTTAATCACCAAAACGTGATCTGCTGTCATCCATACGTCGAATTCCGAACCATAACAACCCAGTTTTACTGCTTCGTTTAATGAAGCGATGGAATTTTGAGGAAAATTATTTTTCTTCCACGCACCACGGTGTGCAATCACCTGGTTTTTGTTCCAGTTAAATTTTTGGCCGAAAGAAGCAGTAAAAATGAACAACATCAGTGCAGAAATTAGTAATTGTTTCATATTGGCATGATTATACAAAAAGCCAAAAGTAGATTTTTATCAGAATACTCGTTTAAAATCTATGTAACCTTTGTATTAAATAAAACAAATTAAGATTTTTTAATTAATGCGGTGTTAACCGGGTGGTGATTTGTTACACAAATCTTTTGTCGAATAAATATGCTTTTTTTGAAGCGCAGAGCAAGTACAGCTATCAAAGTTTGTTCCCGTGCTCTGCTATATCCTTTCGCTGCGCTACAGGGATGCCGCTGCGCCCGTGGCTAAACACTTCTGAGCTGCAATAAAAACCAAACGCCTCCAATTGGAGGGGAAAACCAATAGCTTTTTCTGCTTTTGTTGCAGCAAAAAGAGTAGCTATAGGCCACACAGAACACTAAACGTTCTTTTCCAAATTACAACATACCTTTTTAACTAAAGTCAATCCAGACAATAAACAATTTGAAATAAACGCGTTACCTTAAATACTTTCCTTTTAATTGACTGGAACAATTTTTACATTTACGGAGATATGGTGAGCAATAACTACAACGATTTATTACGCAAGATAGATGAGTTTATCCGCAAATTTTACCTGAACAAAATTTTGCGGGGCAGTATTTATGCCTCTGCTATACTTTTAGCGCTATATCTCCTCGTTTTTTTAAGCCTTTATTACCTCAACCCAACCGCTGGATTTAAAACCTTTGTATTTTTTGCTTATTTACTTATCGGCATATTTTTAGTTGGTTTTTTAATCGTTAAACCTTTGCTTGCCATGCTAAAGCTGGGCAAACACCTTACTTTAGATGAAGCATCGGTTATCATTGGAAATCACTTTTCCGATATTAAGGATAAATTATTGAATACCCTGCAACTTCATCATTTAGCCGAAAAAAATCCTGAAAATAACCGCCTCATTCTCGCGAGTATCGATCAAAAGATCCTTGAGCTTAAACCAGTTCCGTTTTACAGCGCTGTTAGCATTAACGATAACCGGAAGTATTTAAAATATCTTTTTGTTCCACTTTCTATTATTCTGTTAATTGCCATTATCGCACCTACTATTTTACGCGAGGGTACAAACAGTTTTTTTAAATATGATGAATACATTGCACCTGAAGCGCCTTTCAGTTTCACGGTTTTGAATAAGAATTTAACCGTTACCCAAGGTGATGATTTAACACTAAATGTCAAACTGACTGGTGATGAACTTCCTGCCGAGATTTACGTAGAAGACGGAAAAAACACCTATAAATTAGAGAAAGAGAACATTAGTAAGTTTAACTACATTATCAAAAATATACAGAACGATAAAAAACTGGTTTTTAAAGGTGGAGGATTTAGTTCTGCCATATTTATCATTACCGTTAAGCCCCGCCCAGAATTGCTTAATGCTACAGCTACATTAAATTATCCAGCTTATTTAGGAAAAAAATCAGAATCGATTGCCAATGCTGGAGATATGCTCCTGCCCGAAGGCACCAAAGTTACCTGGAATTTCAAGACTGAAAAAAGCAACGCACTCCTATTTGCGCTAAATGGGACAGAAAACCTGCTTAAAATTATTAACGATGAGGCTAATTTTAGCACTACTATCAAATCCAATTCAAAATATAGCGTTACCCCTAAAAATCAATACGTTACGATCAGAGATTCACTTTCGCACCAAATTACGGTGATTAAAGATCAGGCTCCGCAGATTACGGTAGAGGAAAAGCCAGATTCAGTTAATAACAAAGCTTTATATTTTAGTGGCCAGGTAACCGATGATTACGGATTTAGCCGCCTGAGTTTTAAATACATCCTCAAAGAGCATAACCGTATTGTGGGTACCATTACCAAAAACATTGCCATTAAAAGTAATGCAACAGCAAATAACTTTTTCTATTTCTGGGATTTAAAGGCTGTTGATGCCAAACCTGGTCAGGAAATTGAATATTATTTTGAAGTAGCCGATAATGACGGCGTAAATGGTGCAAAAGTTACCCGATCTGAAATTAAAACCTTTAAACAGCCCACTAAAAAAGAAACTGCCGAACAGGTAAATGCGAGCAACCAGGCGTTAAAAAAGAAAATGCAATCAGCTATACGCTTAGCCAATACCATTGAAAAAGAGAGCAAAAAAGTCGCTGAAAGCCTTATTGATAAAAAACAAATTTCGTTCGAAGATAAAAAACAGATTGAAGCGCTCTTAGACAAACAAAAACAGCTGGATGAAGCCGTAAAAGAAATTAAGGAGCATAACGATAAAAATATTGAGCAACAGCAAGACCAAAAGCAAACGGAAGAACTTATTGAAAAACAAAAACAGATTAAAGACCTGTTTGATCATGTATTAGACGAAAAAACAAAAGAACTTTTGCAAAAGCTGCAAAATCTAATGAACGAGAAAAATAAAGACCAAACGCAGAACGAACTCTCGAAAATGCAATTGGACAATAAAACCCTCAAAAATGAACTCGACCGAATTTTAGAACTCTATAAACAGCTGGAATTTGAGCAAAACCTTCAAAATGATATAGACCGTTTAAATGAGCTCGCTAAAGAACAAAAGGAACTTGCTCAGCAAACTAAAGATAAAAAGCAGGATAATGAATCATTAAAGCAGAAACAGGATGAATTAAGTAAGGAAATGAAAGACCTGAAAGAAGATCTGAAAAAGCTGGAAGAAAAAAATAAATCCTTAGACAGGCCAAATCCTTTCGAAAACCCTGACAAAGCTGTTCAGGATATACAAAAAGATCAGCAAGACAGTAAAGATGCCCTGGATAAAAAAGATTCGAAAAATGCGAGCCAGAAACAGCAAAAAGCAGGTGAGCAGATGGAAAAGTTATCCAAAAAAATGACTGATATGCAGCAACAGGGGGAAGAAATGGAGAATAACCTGAATGCCAAAGAATTGCGTCGACTACTGGAAAACTTATTGACTACCTCTTTCGATCAGGAAAAAGTAATGCTTGCTTTAAAGAAAATGACTTCAGCTGATCCATCTTATACCAGTAATGTTCAGAAACAACGCAGCATTAAAGATAACCTTAAAACTATTGCCGATAGCTTGTATAGTTTAAGCAAACGCGTTCCACAGATAGAATCGACCGTTAATGAAGAAATGAATAAAATTAATTTCAACCTTGATAAAAGTTTAGAAAATTTGGGTGATAGAAGAACGGCTGAGGCTAACCGTTTCCAGCAATTCACCATGACTTCTATTAATAATCTAACGCTAATGTTGAGTGAGGCACTAAGTCAGCTGCAAAATATGCAGAAAAACGGCAAAGGTGGTAGTGGAAAGAAACAAAAGCAAGGAATGAAGCAACTCTCTCAGATGCAGGAACAGCTGAATAAGAGCATGCAAAAAGCCCGGGATCAATTGCAAAAACAAGGAGGCAATCAAGGTACAGTTGGCAAAGGACAAATGAGCCAGGAATTTGGTAAAATGGCTCAGCAGCAGCAAATGATCCGTCAGGCTTTAGAAAAACTCAATCGTGAAGAAAATAAAGACGGTACTGGCAAAATGGGTAATCTAAACCAAGCCATTCAGGAAATGAAACAAACCGAGAGCGATCTGGTAAATAAACGTTTACAACAAGAAACATTAAATAGACAGAAAGACCTCTTAACCAAATTGTTAGAAGCAGAAAAAGCAGAGCGCGAACAGGAAGAAGATTCAAAACGCGAAAGTAAAGCAGCAAAAGAGTTTCCTCCATCCTATCAAAAAATGCTTGATCAATTTAAAAAACAGCAGCAAAATGGAAATGATATGCTGCAGAAGTTACCACCTAGTTTAAATTATTACTACAAAAATAAGATTGCTGAGTATTTGAAATCATTGAATATGGAGCGATAATACCTTATGCTGAACTTGATTCAGCATCTTTTACTTGAATAGACCCTGAAATAAATCCGATAGGTATCGGATCAGGGTGACGAACTGCTTTAAATTTTAATTAAATTTGCAGCCATAAACATCACAACATGCCTGCAATTTCCTTTTTCACAGAATCAGTTAGCTATAACCTTCCACAAAAACTCAAAATCAAAAAGTGGATTAAAGCTACTATTGAAAAGGAAGGGTATAAATTGCAGGAACTCAATTTTATTTTCTGCAGCGACGAATATCTACTCGGTATTAACCAGCAGTACTTAAATCACGATACTTACACTGATATCATCACTTTCGACAATTCTGAAGAAGAAAAACACATCATCAGTGATATATTCATTAGTATCGAGCGCGTAAATGAAAATGCTAAAACCTTCAAAACCTCAGAATTTGATGAGGTTTGCCGCATTATGATTCATGGAACCTTGCACTTATTGGGGTATAAGGACAAAGGAAAAGCTGCCAAAACCCTTATGACACAGAAAGAAGATGAATATTTAGGGTATAGAACACAAGTAGGACTAGTTTAGTCTGCCCCTTTTCTTCCCCATGATGTTATTCTGAGCGTAGCGAAGAACCCGGAGGCTCTGCGAAACAAATCTTTTAGTGATCATCGCAGCAATATCATTCTCTAACTTCTTATTTGAGTTTGCATTCCATCGATTGCAGATTCTTAATTGCATTCAGAATGACAATAGCATCTACACAATTTACTAAGTCCAAGTAATAATACCTATCCCCTATTATTTTTTCTTAGCGTTCGTCTAAATGTAATTGGCGTTCGTCGATTATTACAGACTGCTGGTATAATACCAGCAGTCTTTCTGCAACTTTTCCCAATTACCAGCGTCTTATATTAAAAAAACAATAAATAGAGGGCTTGAATTTATATTCACAGGGCCACTATTCAAGATAAAGTTTAGTTTTAGTTAATGATTGAAGCAGCGGTGGAGCGATTCCGACCGCTGTTTTCTTTTTATAAATACTATTATTCAGCTAGTAAGCTTTAAATACAAAACTCAATACATCAAGCTTCTGCCATTTTTAGCTGATACACAACAGCTTTGAAACATCTATTTAGCTTTCCAAAATAATTTATACTTACCTTTGCACTAATTTTTCTTTATAAATCCGAAATACAAAAAAATTGAGCACATTAATTGCGGCAGAAGGCTTAGGACATGGTTATCATGACGAATGGTTATTTAAAAATTTAACCTTGGGAATTAATTCCGGGCAGCGCGTAGCGTTGGTTGGTATTAATGGTGCAGGTAAGAGTACGTTATTGAAATTACTTGCCGAGCGGTTTCCTCCCCTTGAAGGTAAAATTGTAAAAAATAAATCGGTTAAAATCGGTTTTTTAGATCAGGAACCACAGTTTACTGAAGGCTTTTCTATTAGCGACCATATTTTTTCGCTTGAAAATAAGCAGCAACAGCTCATTAAAGAGTATGAAGAATTAATTGAAAATCCGAATCCCGATGAGAAAACACTTAACCGCTTGTATGAAGAATTAAGTGAGCATAATGCCTGGGAATATGAACATGAGATTAAAACCATTCTTAACCGAATGGGGATTACTCATCTTCAGCAAAAAATATCCACCCTATCTGGCGGACAAAAAAAACGTTTAGCATTAGCTAAACTTTTAATTGAAGATCCAGAAATCCTGGTACTGGATGAGCCTACCAACCATTTGGATATCGATACGATCGAATGGTTAGAGAAATTATTAACTACAGGACAAAAAACAATTTTATTGGTTACCCATGACAGGTACTTTTTAGATAATGTTTGTAATACCATCGTAGAATTAGACCGGGGGAAAATTTTCAATTACAATGGAAATTATGCTTACTTCTTAGAAAAGAAAAGTGAAAGGGAAGCTTTAGATGCAACGGTTTTACACAAGAACCAACAGCTATTAAAGAAAGAATTAGAGTGGATGAGGCGTATGCCACAGGCTCGTGGAACAAAATCTAATGCCAGAATTAATGCTTTTTATGATTTAGAAGAAAAAACCAAGAAAAAGTCTGATAATCAGAGTATTAACCTACAAATGAAGATGTCGCGTCAAGGTGGGAAGATTATTGAGGTAGAACACATCGCAAAAGCATTTGACGGTCGCCCTATTATCAACGATTTTAGTTATACTTTTAAAAAAGGAGATAGAATTGGTTTGGCTGGAAAAAATGGAACTGGAAAATCCACGCTATTAAATATCATCACTAGTCAATTAACACCAGATACAGGTAAAGTTGAAACAGGAGAAACTACTGTTTTCGGATATTATAAACAAGGCGGTTTAACTTTCGATCCCAAAGAGCGCGTTATTGATATTGTAAAATCTGATGCCGAATATATAAAAATGGCAGATGGTTCAGTAATTACTGCTTCTGCCCTATTAACGCTTTTTCTTTTCCCTCCTAAAAAGCAACATGGAATGGTAGAGAAATTAAGTGGTGGTGAAAAGAAACGTTTGAACCTGATGAAAGTGCTAATGCAAAATCCAAACTTTTTAATTTTGGATGAGCCTACAAATGACCTGGATATTGACACATTAAATGTGCTGGAGGAATTCCTAGAAAATTTTCCTGGTATCCTGATGTTGGTTTCGCACGATAGATATTTGCTTGATAAAATGAGCGATCAACTTTTCATTATGGAAGGTGAGGGCGTTGTTAAAATCTACAACGGTAATTATTCCGAATATCGTTTAAGCTTGGAGCAACCGAAAATTAAAGTAGAAAATAAAAAAACCCCTGCTCCAATTGTAGAAGAAACTCCGGCCAAAACTGTAAAAAAGTTAAATTTTAAAGAACAGCAGGAATTAGCAGAAAGTGAAAAAGGCATGGAAGAAACGGAAAGTAAAATAGCCGTATTAACAAAAACCTTAAACAGTATAAATGCTTCAGATTATATTAAAATACAAGAGGTATCAGCAGAAATAGAAAAAATGAGAACCAAACTGGATGATTATACCATGCGTTGGTTAGAGCTTTCAGAATAATATAAAAGGAATATAATCCTATTTTCTCTTCGATGTTTCACGTGGAACATCTGATACAAGATGCTGAACAAATCCGATAGCTATCAGATCAGCCTGATAAAAAGAGAAGTTAAAAACAAATTGTTCCACGTGGAACAATTTTAAAATGTAAGTAAAATGTTTTCAAAATATGATTTGATTGTTGTTGGTGCGGGTCATGCAGGATGTGAAGCTGCTGCTGCTGCTGCCAACTTAGGGTCATCTGTTTTATTAATAACAATGAACATGGGTACTATTGCCCAAATGAGTTGTAACCCAGCAATGGGTGGCGTGGCCAAAGGACAAATTGTTCGTGAGGTAGATGCAATGGGTGGCTATTCGGGAATAATATCTGATAAGTCGACCATTCAATTTCGTATGCTCAACAAATCAAAAGGACCCGCTATGTGGAGTCCAAGAGCACAAATAGATAGAATGCGTTTTGCAGAGGAATGGCGTTTAGCATTAGAACGAACAACAAATCTAGATATATGGCAAGATAGTGTTGTTGCTCTACTCGTAAAGGACAATACAGTTTATGGCGTTAAAACCTCGTTAGGTATTGAAATAGAAAGCACAGCAGTTGTACTAACCAATGGAACTTTCTTAAACGGTGTAATGCACATTGGCGAAAAGAAATTTGGTGGTGGTAGAACAGCAGAAAGAGCATCAACTGGGATTACCGAACAACTCGTTGAATTAGGCATGGAAGCTGGTAGAATGAAAACCGGTACCCCACCCCGTGTTGATGGTAGAAGCCTTGACTATTCTAAAATGGAAGAACAATGGGGCGATGAAAATCCAGGGAAATTCTCATACACCGATACAGAAATTTCAACAGATCAACGCTGTTGCTGGATTACTTATACCAATGATAACGTCCATGAAACTTTGAAAGAAGGTTTTGAAAAATCACCTATGTTCACCGGTCGAATCAAAGGCTTAGGCCCAAGATATTGCCCTTCTATTGAAGATAAAATTAATCGTTTTGCTGAGCGTGACAGACATCAAATTTTTGTTGAACCTGAAGGATGGAATACTTGCGAAATTTATGTTAATGGTTTTTCAACTTCTCTTCCGGAAGATGTACAGTTTAAAGCCTTAAGATTAATTCCTGGTTTCGAACAAGCCAAAATGTTTAGACCTGGTTATGCAATAGAATATGATTTCTTCCCGCCTACTCAATTATCTTTAACGCTGGAAACTAAATTGATCAGCAATTTATTTTTAGCTGGACAGATAAACGGGACTACTGGTTATGAAGAAGCAGCGTGTCAAGGTTTCATGGCAGGCATAAATGCACACCAAAAAATTACTGATAAACACGAATTGATCATGAAAAGATCTGAAAGTTATATCGGTGTTTTAATTGATGATCTGGTAACCAAAGGAACGGAGGAGCCTTATCGCATGTTTACTTCAAGAGCTGAACATCGTTTATTATTAAGACAAGACAATGCTGATATTCGCCTCTCTCCTATTGGCCATGAACTGGGATTAATTTCAGATGAGCGTCTGGCTAAAGTAAACCAAAAAATTGCCAATGCTGATACTTTGGTAAAATTTACAAAAAGCCAGGGTATTGAAATGGCCGATGCCAATCCAATGCTAGAAAGTATAGGCTCAAGTGTTTTAAACCAAAATGTAAAAATTCACAGTTTAGTTGGCAGACCACATGTTGGTTTACAAGATATCATTAAGGTAAGTAAACCATTAGCCGAAGTTACAAAAGAGTTAGATAAAGAAACTATCGAGCAAGCTGAAATTAAAATCAAATACGAAAGCTATTTTGAAAAAGAAAATGAGATTGTAGCTAAAATGCTAAAAATGGAAGACAAGGAAATCAAGCCAGATTTTGACTATAATAAAATTGTTTCCATCTCAAAAGAAGCACGTGAAAAATTATTTAAGATAAAACCACGTACATTAGGTCAAGCGTCGAGAATTTCAGGTGTTTCGCCATCAGATATTTCTGTTTTAATGGTTTATATTAATAAATAGCTGATAATCAGTCATTTATAAAAAATAAAAACAGCTTTAAATAAAGCTATTTAAGAAAGAAAAAATATTTTTTAATCATAATATTCCAAAAAGTATAAAAATTCGTCAGAACGATTAAAATATGCCAAATTTAAAAGATCAGTATTTTAAGCTTAAAAATTTAGCAGCTGCTATAACCCTGCTCCTATTTTACGGTTGTGCCAGTATGCAAACACCACAAGGCGGACCAAAAGATACCAGGCCACCTAAAGTTTTGAGCATGACCCCAAAGAATCTGACGAGAAATTTCAATGCTAAAAAAATCGTAATTGAATTTGACGAATATTTTAATTTGAAAGATGAGTTTAAAGAATTTTCAATTTCCCCCGATCAGGAAAAAGTTCCGGAGTTAAGAAAGAGACAAAAGAGATTAGAAATTATTCTTAAGGATTCTTTAGAGAAAAATACAACTTATACTTTAAACTTTGGAAAATCTGTTGCAGACGTTAACGAAGGAAATGTCGTTAAAAATTTATCTTATGTTTTTTCAACCGGGCCAGATATTGATTCATTATCGATCAGCGGTAAAGTAATTAATTCATTAAGTGATGAACCTGAGAAAGATGCTACTGTATTTATTTTGCCCTTAGAAAGAGATACCATTTTTGGAAAAAAGCGCGCATCAATATATACTACCACCGATAGCGCAGGAACGTACAAATTGAGCAACCTGAAAAAAGGTACTTATAAAGTTTACGCAATTAAAGAAAATAGTGGTGGTGGCGATAAAATATACCAACAGATATCAGATGAAGTTGGATTTATAAAGGAGCCTATCGTAATTGACAAAAACCTGGAAAACATTAATCTGCAGATATTTAAAGAACTTGCACCAGAATTTCGCGTATTAGACCGTAAACTAAATAATGATGGTAGTATATCAATCATCTTCAATCAGCAGCTTAAGAGCCCTAAAATAACCATTACGGATCCTCCGGCAATAGATGCAGGTAAGTACGTTCATTTTACCAAAAATAATGATACCGCTAAAATTTGGCTTAAAGACATGAGTTTCGATTCAGTAAAGGTGGCTATTGAAGATCAGGGAAAGCTTTTACAAACGCTTAATTTTACCAAAGGTAAAAAAGATACTTACACACGGGATCTTACTATTTCTGATAACTTATTGGGCGGCAAATTAAACCCTTTTCAGCAGTTAACCTTAACTTTTCCTTTTCCAATAACTGCTGCAGATGCATCTAAAATCACCCTTTTAGAAGATTCAGTTAAAAGAACAGCTTTCGAGGTGGTGAAAGATAGTGTAGATTTTCTTAAATACTACATCAAATATCCGTGGAAGCATAAAAGAAACTACGATCTAAAACTGGGTGCTGGCGCATTTACAGCAATATTTAATGCGAAAAATAAAGATATAACCAAACGCTTTACACTGGAAAGCCAAGACGCTTATACCACTCTGTTATTAAATGTAACTGTACCCGATACTTCAAAAAGATATGTGGTGCAGTTCCTAAATGAAAAAAAAGATGTCATAAAATCTTTTCCGGTTAGCCAAAATACGAAAGTTACTTTTTCTAAATATCCGGCAGGCAAGTACATGCTGAGGGTTATTTATGATGAAAATAAAAATGGCATCTGGGACACAGGAAATGTTAAGGAAGGATACCAACCCGAAAAAGTATGGTATTTAAAGGCATTAATGGATTTAAAACCCAATTGGGAAAGGGAAGATCCATTGGTAATACCACCTCCAACACCATAAATCGGTCGTCATCTCGACCGAAACGCGGTGTGCGGAGAGATCTATATTTTAAACTGATTTATTGCTCCCAATCGTCATGCTTAATTTATTTGAGCATCCTTTAATACGAAAGACCCTGAAATAAATTCAGGGTGACGATACTTTGTTATTTCGTATAGTTTAATGAAAAATTAGGTAGTAAACCAACCCGAATACATGATATAATTATCTGGTAATTTATTCAATAAAGCCCTTTGCTCTTCAGTAGTGGGCTTTATTTTTTTTGCAGGTGTACCCGCATATAAATAACCAGTTTCGCAAATGGTATTTTCCAATACAACAGATCCGGCTGCTATGATACAATATTCTTCTATCACAGCACGATCCATTACAATAGCACCCATACCGATCAAAACATGATCTTGAACGGTACAACCATGTACTATAGCATTATGTCCAACCGATACCCTATTTCCAATGTGTGTGGCAGCTTTTAAGTATGTAGCGTGTATTACCGCTCCATCCTGAATGTTCGTTTCATTTCCTATGGTAATTGCATTCACATCGCCTCTAATTACGGCATTAAACCATACAGAACATTTATCTCCTATAGTTACATCACCCACTATTGTAGCATTCTCTGCAATGAAATTATCTTTTCCTATTTCAGGATATTTATCTTTTACGGGCAATATTAAAGGCATAATATTATTTTACGTCACCCTGAATTCATTTCAGGGTCATTAAAGGATTATTTATATATCATGTTAAATGCTGAACTAAATCCGATAGCTATCGGATCAGCTTGACGATATTCTACTAAAAAACAGTATCTAACAATTCATTAGCATGTTCCGGATAATCTGTAGTATAATGTAATCCCCTGCTTTCTTTTCTTTGCATGGCAGATTTTATCACTATATAAGCCGTTTGAATCACATTTCTTAACTCACAAAGCTTAACAGAAACTTTATTCTTTTTATAAAATTCTTCCGTTTCCTGGTAAATTAAAAATAAGCGACGATGTGCTCTTTCCAAACGAAAATCGGAACGTACAATTCCCACATAATCGCCCATAATTTTTTGTAACTCCCTCAGGTTATGCGTTACCAATACATCCTCGTTAATTTGTGTAACACCATGCGAATCCCATTCTGGAATATGATCTGGAATAATGTTATTTTTAAATTTTTCAATAGCATCCTGATAAATTCGATGTGCAAAAACTGTAGCTTCTAATAAAGAATTGGAAGCCAATCTATTAGCTCCATGCAAACCAGTTGATGAACATTCGCCACAAGCATATAAATTATTAATGGAAGAACGACCATATTCATCTACCAGGATACCACCACACATATAATGAGATGCAGGAGTAACTGGTATATAATCTTTCGTCATATCAATTCCTATAGATAAACATTTAGCATATATATTAGGAAAGTGTTTTAGAATATCCTCTTTCTTACGCATGGTAATATCAAGATAAACAAATTCATCACCTGATTTCTTCATTTCATTATCTACCGCGCGGGCTACAATATCACGAGGAGCTAAAGATTTACGCTCATCATACTCATGCATAAATTCCTCGCCATTCTTACGCCTCAAAACCCCACCAAAACCCCTAACTGCTTCCGAAATTAAGAAGGATGGATACTCTCCAGGGTGATATAAAGCAGTTGGATGGAACTGAATAAACTCCATATTTCTTACTTTTCCCTTTGCACGGTAAACCATAGCCATACCATCACCAGTTGCAATAACCGGATTTGTTGTGGCCGAATATACGTGTCCGGCACCACCCGAAGCCATAACAGTCACATTTGCTAAAATCTTTTCCACATCGTTAAGCTCTGTGTTAAAGGCATATATGCCATAACAGTTAATATCTTCGGTACGTTTATCCACAAACTCACCAAGGTGATGCTGGGTAATTAATTCCAGTGCAAAGTAATGTGTTAATATCTCTATGTTGTTATTCTCATGAATTTCATTCAGCAACACCCGTTCAATCTCATATCCGGTGATGTCCTTATAGTGTAAAACACGGTGTTCAGAGTGCCCCCCCTCTTTAGCTAAATCATAAAAACCAGAGTTGTCTTTATCGAAATTTATGCCATAGTCAATGATCTCCTGGATGCGCTGAGGTCCCTCTTTTACAACGATTTCCACAATTTTTTCGTCGCATAATCCATCGCCTGCAATCAGTGTATCTTCGATATGTTTTTCAAAAGAATCACCTTTATCCACCACAACTGCAACACCGCCCTGAGCATATTTTGTATTCGATTCGTCTTCATTCGACTTCGTAACAATTAAAACCTTACCAAACTTTGCAGCTTTAAGCGCAAAACTCAAACCCGCTATACCTGAACCGATTACCAGAAAATCTACTTTCCTCATTAATAAAAACATTTACTTTATCCACGATGTTAACAACTAGTTGATAAGTGTTAACTCTGTGTCTAAATTATCCTAACAAATAAATTTGAATGTTTAAAGCTACTCTAAAAACACAATTTGCCACAATCTTTTGCGCAATTTTTAAGCAGCTTCATACAAGTAATTAACTTTTTCCCCACTTATAAACAATTAACATTCCACTATTGATAAAAATTGAGCGATTTTTCGATAACACTGAAAATCAAACCTATAATATTAGATTAATGTAATCTAAATGTTAGTAAACAATTAATAACTTATCTAAACGAAAGAAATTTCTAAACTTGCCAACAATACTAACACACTAATAAACAAACAAGATTTATTTATTTAAAATAACTTATTAATTATTGAGACGTGGAAAGCTTTATCTTTGACCAACGGCAAAATTCAAAAAAGGAAAATTTTAAAATGAACATAGATGTCTTAGAAGAAATCAACAAAAAAGGTTTCGCAGAAGAAGAAATTGATCCTACACTCGATCTTTTTGCAGAGATTGAGAAATTAAAAAAGGAAAAAAATGCCATAATCCTTGCACACTATTACCAAGAACCTGATATACAGGATATTGCAGATTATATTGGCGATAGTTTAGGTTTATCACAAGAAGCTGCAAAAACAGATGCTAATGTAATTGTGTTTGCTGGTGTGCATTTTATGGCGGAAACAGCCAAAATTTTATCTCCTAACAAAACAGTTTTGTTACCGGATGTAAAGGCAGGTTGTTCATTAGCAGATAGTTGTCCACCACACCTATTCAGGAAATTTAAAGAAAAATATCCAGATCACCTGGTTATTACCTACGTAAACTGTACAGCTGAATTAAAAGCTTTAAGTGATATTGTTTGTACAAGTACAAATGCGGTACAGATTGTAGAAAGTTTACCTAAAGACCAAAAAATAATATTCGGACCCGATCGAAACTTAGGGGCTTATGTTGCTAAAAAAACAGGTAGGGATCTGGTATTGTGGAACGGTGCCTGCATGGTACATGAAATTTTCTCACAGGAAAAAATTACAAAACTGAAAGAACGCCATCCGAATGCTAAGTTTATAGCACACCCGGAATGTGAAGAAGTGGTTTTGAAAATGGCTGATTACATTGGTTCTACCACCGGTTTGCTGAAGTACACGATCACTAACCCGGCTACAGAATTTATTGTGGCTACCGAAAGTGGAATTATCCATCAGATGGAAAAGGCAAATCCAACAAAAACATTTATTCCGGCGCCGCCAAACAATAGCTGTGCCTGTAACGATTGTCCTTACATGAAAAGAAATACTTTGGAAAAACTATATTTATGTATTAAAAATGGTTTGCCTGAAGTAACTGTTCCTGAGCATATTATTGAACAGGCGCGTAAACCGATCCAAAGGATGCTGGATATTTCTGCAGAATTGGGTTTGTAAGAAAGAAAGATCGTCATTGCGAGGAGGTACGACGAAGCAATCTTAATGCGTTTGCCGGTAGAGATGGTTGTAAGATAGCTTCGTGCCTCGCAATGACGGAAAATAAGTATATGGAAAAAAACATTATTCTTAAAAATTATTCAGGCCTATTATGGCTTTTGGCGGGCATAACTGCTGGAAGCATTATCGGTTTAATTTTTGGGAAAAGCGTTGAAAGTATTAAACCATTAGGGGATATATTTTTAAACCTGCTGTTTACAGCTGTTATTCCATTGGTATTTTTTGCTGTTTCCTCAGCCATTGCAAATATTGATAGAACAAAAAAGTTAGGCAGATTATTAACCATTATGGTAATGGTATTCCTATCTACTATCCTTATTTCTGCGGTTTTAACTTTATTTGCCACTTGGATTTTTCCTATCCATCAGCAATTGGGGAATGCAACTTTACCAACTGAGCCTGAGAAAATCATGTCGTTTGGCGAACAAATGACACAACTTTTAACAGTAGGTGAATTTTTTGAAATCGGAAGCAGAAAAAATATGCTTGCGCTGATTATTTTTTCGGTACTGGTAGGTTTTTCAACTTTATATGCCGAAAAGGAAGGTGAAAGATTTAAAAAATTTCTGGTATCAGGTAATGAAGTGATGAAAAAACTCATCATTTTAATTATGAAATTGGGGCCGATTGGCCTGGGTGCTTATTTTGCCTACCAGGTTGGGGTATTTGGTCCACAGCTTTTTGGTACCTATGCAAAAGCTTTGGGGTTGTATTATGGCGTTGGCGCATTTTATTTTATTGTTTTTTTTACTTTGTACGCTTTCGTTGCGGGTGGATTTAAGGCAATTAAAGTATTTTGGAAAAATAATATTGTACCTTCTTTAACTTCTATCGGAACCTGTAGCAGCATTGCCACTATTCCGGCAAACTTAGAAGGGACTACAAAAATGGGCGTCCCGGCATACATCACCAATGTAACGATTCCTTTGGGATCAACTTTACATAAAGATGGGTCGAGCATTAGTTCCATTATTAAAATTGCCGTTGTTTTTGCCATTTTTGGTAAAGATTTGGTACATGTTGATACGATAATTTTAGCGCTTGGCATTACCGTGCTGGTAAGTATTGTTGAAGGTGGAATACCAAATGGTGGTTATATAGGCGAATTATTGATGATTTCGGCATACCAATTGCCACCTGAAGCTTTGCCACCAGCGATGATTATAGGTACTTTGGTTGATCCAATGGCTACTTTGTTAAATGCTACCGGTGATAATGTTGCGGCAATGTTAATTGCCAGGTTTACTGAAGGAAAAAATTGGATGGAAAATATTAAATAGATAAATCCGTCACCCTGAACTTGTTTCAGGGTCTTATTTATTAAGATGCTGAAACAAATCCGATAGCAATCGGATCAGCATGACGATAATGTAATATAATTTATGTTTGAAAATAAAGAACGCACAGATATTAATGAATTAGGCGAATTTGGGTTAATTAAACACCTGACTACTAATTTCAAAATTAAAAATGATTATTCGGTAAAAGGTGTTGGCGATGATGCAGCAGTACTAGATGCAAAAGGCAAACAGACTTTAATTTCGACCGATTTATTGTTGGAAGGAATCCACTTTGATTTGGCTTATGTGCCATTAATGCACCTGGGGTACAAAGCAGTGCAGGTAAACCTGAGTGATATTTATGCCATGAATGGAAAAGCAAGTCAGATTACAGTTTCCCTGGGTTTATCAAGCAAATTTCCATTAGAAGCAGTTGAAGAAATTTATAAAGGCATTGAACTGGCTTGTAATAAATATAACATCGATTTAATTGGGGGCGATACGTCATCAAGTAAGCAAGGTTTAGTGATCAGTATTACCAGTATTGGCTATGCTGATGCAGATAAAGTGGTATACAGAAATGGTGCTCAGGAACATGATTTGTTATGCGTTTCCGGTGATTTGGGCGGTGCATATTTAGGCCTGCAGATTTTAGAAAGAGAGAAATTAATCTATCTGGAAAATCCACAGATCCAACCTGATTTAGAGGGTAAAGATTATATCATCGAAAGACAATTGAAACCAGAAGCCAGGATGGATATTGTGGCGCTTTTAGATGAGATGAATATTAAGCCAACTTCTATGATCGATGTATCAGATGGTTTAGCTTCCGAAATTTTGCATTTGGCAGAACAGTCTGATAAAGGAATGACGATTTACGAAGAGAAAATTCCTTTAGATCCAATGACTTATGAAACCGCACGCGAATTGGGAATTGATCCAACCGTTTGTGCATTAAGTGGTGGCGAAGATTATGAATTGTTGTTTACCATTAGCCAGGAAGATTATAAAAAGCTGAAACATGATGTAGATATCACCGTAATTGGCCATGTTACCGATAAAAATTCTGGTTGCAAAATGGTTTCTAAATCTAATAATGTACACGAGCTGAAAGCCCAGGGCTGGAATGCTTTTAAGAAATAAAAATTCGTTCATTTCGAGCGGAGTGCAGCGGAGTCGAGAACCACGAAGTGCTCAGCGAAGCTAAATCTGTTTAGATAGATCTCTCCATTCCACTGCGTTCCAGTCGAGATGACGATTTTATGTTGTAGTTGATATTTTTAAGGCAGCTATAAATCCTGCGTTTCATTCAAATCCAAATACTTTGGATCAATCTGTTTGGTAGCTTTCGCTCCTAATTTTTTAATTTTTTCTGATGTATTGGTTAGATTTCCGGCACCTACTGACAATTTATTAATGGCTTTATCGTAAGCATCCTGTCCATTTTTAATATATCTGCCAATGTTTTCCAGGTCGGCAACAAAACCCACAAATTTATCATACATGCTGCCACTTAAACGGGCAATTTCCATCACGTTACGGTTTTGACGCTCCTGTTTCCACATGCTCGCAATGGTGCGTAAGGTAGCGAGCAAAGTAGACGGACTTACAATTACAACTCTCCTATCCCATGCAAAATTGAAGAGTTCTGCATCTTTTTGTACCGCAATGCTAAAAGAAGATTCGATGGGAATAAACAATAGCACAAAATCTGGAGAATTGATTTTATATAAATCCTGGTAGTTTTTTGATGAAAGTTCCTGAATGTGATTCTTAATGGAGGCCAGGTGCTGTTTTAAATAGCCTTCACGCTCTTCATCGGTATCTGCTGATACAGATCGCTCATAAGCTACTAAGCTCACCTTAGCATCAACAACAAGGTGTTTATCGTCAGGGAGGTCGATCACTACATCGGGTTGATAGCGGCCGCCTTCGGCGGAAGTGTGCGAGGCTTGAATACGGTATTCCTGATCTCTAACTAAACCAGAGCGCTCCAGAACCTTTTCCAGAATAATTTCTCCCCAATTTCCCTGCTTTTTACTATCACCTTTTAGCGCTTTGGTTAAATTATTGGCATCTTCCTGGATGAGTTTGCTTTGAATCTGCAGTTCTGAAATTACACCTTTCAGTATATTTCTTTCGTCTGACTCTGCTTTGTAAACTTTTTCTACCTTATCTTCAAAAGCCTTTATATTTTCTTTCAAAGGATTGAGAATGATATCCAGGTTGGTGCGGTTCTGCTCTATAAATTTAGTGGATTTTTCTTCTAGTATTTTATTGGCAATTAATTCAAAATCTTTATTCAGCTTTTGTTGCGACTGCTCGTAACTTAATTTTTGTTCTGTTAACTTTTCTTTTTCAGCTAGGTAAAACGATCTTGTACTTTCGAGTTCACGGTTGGCATCTGCAAGCCGATCCCGCTCAGCCTGTAATTCATCAATTAAGCGTTGTTGTTCTTCCTTAAGTAAAGCAGTAATGTGTTCTTTTTCTGCAGATAAATTAGAAACGCGTTCATCTGCTTTGGCTAAATTGATTTTTAAAATTTCATTTTCACTTCTCATCCGTTCAAAATCCTCTACTGAAATAATAGATAAAGAAGCTTGTGGTTTCTTAAGTAATAAAATAACCAGAACAATTAAAATTATAATTAGTAAAGCAATGCCAACAATCTCCATAATGATAAAAATTTTAGCAAAAATGGAGATTTAAAATAGATATACCAAAAATAATTAGTCAGCATGAGCCAGATAAAACCGTAAAAATTATTTATAATTGGATATTAGTATTTTATAAATGAACGCTTTAACTGTCCTTATTTCTTGCCCCGATCAAGTTGGTTTAGTTACCAATATTACCCGTGTGCTGGCTGCACATCATTTGAATATTGTTGCTATGCGCGAGTTTGTAAACGAAGCCAATAAAGCATTTTTTACAAGAATTGCCTGTACCGGAAACCTGGAAGATGCAGAAAAATTAAAGGAAAAACTTTTAGAAAATTTACCGAATGCTGCAGAGGTAAATTTAATTACCAAACAGGAAAAGCAGATTGCTGTTCTGGTAACGAAAGAGTATCATTGTTTGGCAGAAATACTGATTAAAAACCAATTTAAAACTTTAGGGGCAAATGTTCAATGTGTTATTGGTAATTATGAAAGTCTGAAGGATTTTACAGAGAAACTAGGTATCCCTTATTTTTACGTAGATCATAACAATAAAGATAAAAGTGAATTCGAGGCTGAAGTAAAAGCGATTATTAATCAATTTGAGGTAGATTACCTGGTATTGGCGAAGTTTATGCGGATTCTTTCGGCTGACTTTGTAAAAGATTACGCAGGTAAAATCATCAATATTCATCATTCCTTTTTACCCGCTTTTATAGGTGCTAATCCTTATCGCCAGGCTTTTGAGCGTGGGGTAAAAATTATTGGGGCTACCGCACATTTTGTGACCGATAATTTGGATGAAGGTCCAATTATTACCCAGCATACCAATCATGTTGACCATAATTTTGGGGTAAAGGAAATGGTCCGTGTCGGTAAGGAAATAGAAAAAAAAGTACTACTAGAAGCGTTGGAACTTATTTTTGAAGACCGGGTTTTTGTAAGCGGCAATAAGACGGTAGTGTTTAAATGATGTAAAATGGATGACGGAATTGATGACATGCTCTTTTGCCACTGTCTGTTATCCCGAATGCAATGAAGAATTCTTTGCGAAAGCTATCTCCGTGTTCTCTGTGGTAAAGAACAGCTATAATTTATTTAATAGCAAATTCGCCACGTCTTCTCCGGTTTGCGAGCCGATAGCAACACCCATACCGTTGCACCTGGTTGCACAAAATGCATTCGGACGGATTTCTTCAATAAAGGGCTCTAGTATTTTTCCAAAAGCCATAATCCCACTCCAACGATAATCAATTTCATATTTAGTGGCTGGTAAGATGACTTCTTTTAGTAGGTGTTCGAGTACCGATTGGACAGGTTCAGTTTGCCCAAAAGCGGTAGTTTCTTCGGCTTTGAAATCAATATTTCGGCCACCACCCAACAAAATTCTGTTATTTATATTTCTGAAATAGTAGTAACCTTTATCGTAATGAAAAGTACCCTCTATCTTTAAGTTTTTAATGGGTTTAGTTATCAAAACCTGACCGCGGCCTGGGTTGATATCCACATCAGGATATAGATCTTTGATAAAGGCATTTGTAGTAACTATCAATCTTTTACATAAAAAATTTCCATTTTGGGTAATCAGGCGAAAACCTTTTGATTCTTCTTTAATCTGATCTACAGTGCAATTGTTAAAAATGCCAATGCCAAGTTGTTGTGCATATTGCATTAAAGCAGACATCATTTTGCCACTATCAATTTGAGCTTCATATTTATTTTGGATTAACGTACCTATACTTTCGAAACCAAATAGACTGATTTTTCTATTTTTTAAACTGAATGCATTGGATCCGACAATATCGTTAACAAGAAGGTTAAAATGTTCAATTTTGGATACACCCATTTCAGCCGAAAAATTGTCTTCTTTTTTAAATAGTTCATATCCACCGAGGCATTGATAATCAATCGTATTATCGCCCAGCAAATTACGCAATTTGAGCAGGCCTTTCCAACGTTTTTCGATAAGCGCCACAAGCCGCTCACTACCAATTATTTCTTCCTGCTCCATTAGTTCAGAAATGCTTCCAAAACATGCAAAACCTGCATTTTTTGTACTTGCACCTGTAGGTAAAAATCCCTTTTCGAGTATGACTATCTTTAGGGAAGGAGCTGTTTTTTTAAGGTGGATGGCAGCATTTAATCCTACTATTCCGCTACCAATTACAATCGCATCATAATTACTAAAAAATGATTCTTTTTCCCAGTATGAAAGTTCGGTTGGCATACTATAAATGTACTGTTTTTTAAACTTCAAATAATATGGGAACGCTTTTTGATATATGCTAAATGAAAAACATACAAAAGAAAATGGGAGTTTATTTAATATTAATCATCCCGGTATTATTGCTGAGCATGTTTGTACAATGGCGGTTTAGAAACAAGTTTTCCAAGTATGCCGAAATGCAATTAAGCTCTGGTTTATCGGGCAAAGAGGTAGCAGAAAGAATGCTGCATGATAATGGGATATACGACGTGAAGGTGATGAGTACCGAAGGGCAATTAACAGATCATTACAATCCATCAGATAAAACCGTTAATTTAAGTACAGATGTATATTATAGCCGAAGCGTAGCGGCAGCTGCAGTAGCGGCTCACGAATGTGGACATGCGGTACAACAGGCGAAATCATATAATTGGTTACAGTTAAGAAGCAGCATGGTACCGGTGGTGAGTATATCATCTAATCTTTTACAATGGGTATTATTAATAGGTGTATTATTAATAGGTTTTACCGGAAACCCAATTGTTTTGGCGATTGGTGTAGTGGGTTTAGCATTAGTGACCATATTTAGTATCATTACGCTACCTGTCGAATTTGATGCCAGTAACCGTGCATTGGCCTGGTTAAAAAATAATAATGGTGTAATGCAAACACGAGAAGAAAATGCGCAGGCAAAAGATGCGCTTTGGTGGGCAGCGATGACTTATGTGGTAGCAGCTGTTGGTGCACTGGCCAATTTATTATATTACGCATCAATGCTTTTTGGAAGAAGCAGAGATTAAAATATTACCTATGGAAAGTGTAAATGCGGAAAGATATATCTTTCCGCATTTCTTTTTTAATGCCTAAGGTAAATGCTTATTTACAATAAATTTTAAAAACGAGCTGTTTCAATTATCTTAGGAAAATAATTTAAATGAAACGGCTTAAATGAAAGATATCATTACCCAATTGTTCGAAATTGAAAATAAGATCAGGCCTGAAGATTTTCAAGCCTTTAAAAGAAATTTCCAGCGAATTTATCATGAACTTGAACAGGAAGGTTATACTGTGATTAATCCAATCGGACAGCCCTATGATGAAAGGGATGTTGCAATTGAAGCAAATATATCGAATGAGGATAAACGGGCTTTAGTAATTACCAAAGTGCTAAAACCGATCATATACAAATCAGAAGGGGGTATCCGGACATTAATTCAAAAAGCAGTTGTTATTGTTGGCTAAGATGGAGAATATAAACTTTGGGATAGATCTGGGAACCACAAATTCCGGAATTGGTAAATTTCAGGCAGGAAAAGTTACAATCTTTAAAAATCCTGTCGGTTTTAAAGATACCCTGCCTTCGGTTATCGCCTACAGGAACAATAGGATCCTGGTTGGAGATAAGGCCCGTGAAATGACAACAATTAATCCTGATCAGGTTTTTTCCAGTTTTAAACGCAAGATGGGCAGTGCGCATTTATATCAGGTTCCAGATAGCTGTGAAACAAAAACAGCCATTGATTTTTCAGCATTGATTTTAAAGGAACTCCTGGGATTTATTACTGAAGAAAAACCTAATGCTGCTGTAATTACCATTCCTGCATCCTTTGATACTATACAATCTAATGCAACCAAATTGGCTGGAGAAGCTGCCGGAATACATGAAGTTCTACTGTTACAAGAACCAATTGCTGCCTGTTTAGCTTATGCCAATGTACAAAATATAGCTATTGATGAACTGAAGAATTGGTTGGTTTACGATTTTGGCGGGGGTACATTTGATGTGGCCCTGGTGAGCATAGATAATAGGGAACTTAAGGTTATTGATCATGAAGGAAATAATTTTTTGGGTGGCTTGGATATAGATCATTTGGTGCTGGAAAAGCTCCTTTGTCCCGCGCTTGAAAAGGAGCTGCAGGAGGAAAACCTGTGGAAGCAAATGGTAAATGGCGAAAATACAGCTTATAGCAAGCTTTTTTTTGAACTGCTTTACCGTGCTGAAGAAGCAAAAAAGGAATTATCCATAAAAGAAGAGGCTTTTGTAGAGATAGAAATTGCAGAAAGGTATATAGAAATTTTGATAACCAGAAAGGATTTTAACCAGCTTATTCATCCAAAAGTTGATGAAACCATCAAGCTTACGAAACACCTGCTGGAAAAGAATAATATTAAGAACAGCGAGGTAGACCGTATTATTTTGGTGGGTGGTACCACATATATTCCGTACATCAGGACCTGTCTCTCTCAAGTGTTCGATACTCATGTAGATGCAACCATCGATCCTACAACCGCTATTATTTTAGGCGCTGGTTATTATGCGGGAACTAAAAATAAACAAACCACCGTTACAAAAGAGGCCTTACCTGCTACGCTTAAAAATGTGAAGCTGGCCTATGAGGTCAACTCAAAAGACAATGAAGAACTTTTAACCGGCATTGTTGATCAGGATTTCTCTGGCTATTATCGGGTTACACGTACGGATGGCGGTTTTGACAGCGGTATTATTGCTTTTCATTCCAAATTCAATGAATTTTTAAAACTAGTGCCCAAAACCACCAATATTTTTAACGTTAAAATCCTGGATAAATACCATACTGTGGTATATGAAAACGAGCATATCGGAATTAATCATGGCATTTACAATATATCCGGACAACCGCTTCCGAATGATATCTGCCTTGAAATTGACGATACTTTAGGTACAACCTATTTGGAACAGGTATTCAGGAAAGGCGATATTTTACCACTTAACAAAAAGCTTTATAAAACAATTTCCAAAACCATTTTAAAGGCATCGGGCGAGAAACTGATTATTAATATTGTGGAAGGAAAATCGGATACCAGTCCTGCAAGTAATCTCTGTATTGGTTACCTCGAAATTGATTCGGAAGATCTGCCATCAAACCTATTGAAAGGTACCGACATTGAAATTGATTTTGATATCAGCGAATCTAGAGATTTAACTGTAAATATCTATATCGGGGCCATCACGTTAGAGATTAACCAGGTATTTAATGCTTCAGCAAAACAGGTTTCGGCAGTAAAAATCACGCAGGAACTGGAGAAAGTTTTGGTAGAACTTGAAAATATATACGATGATGAATTTGAAATGGCTGATGTGCCAAAACTCGAAGAATTGCGTGTTGAAGTGATCGAGCTCTTAAAATTGCTTATTGATATTGATGGTGACCTTTTAACCGACAAAATATACAATATAGATGAACGTAAACGTAAGGCTTTTCAAGCTTACGATCATCTAATCCGCAGGAGAAACGTGGTAGCTGAAATTGAAGAATATCAAGCGCAGAAGAATGAAATCAGAGAAGAATTGCTGTTAAAGCCTAATCCAAAAATCGAGCATGCTTTCAATAATATAACCAAAAATGAAATCAAATTTTTAAACTCCAATCAATCATCCATTATTAGATCAAAAATCAGGGAACTTCAAAAAATCGCTAACGAAATCTATTATCAGAATGATCAGTCATACATTGAGCTTTTTTATTACTATGCTATTAAGCCAATAGAGGATTATACCGACGAAAACCAGGCAAAAAAAATAATGAACAATGGTCAAAAAGCGATTGATAAGGAAAATTATGCTGAATTAAAGGCTATTATTACCAGTCTTTATCATTTGCTTAAGGTAAAACCAAAAAACTTTTTTGAAGACCAAAACGGAACGCTTGGTTTAAAATAATTAAATTTTATCTTATTTGTTAAGACGGCTGGCCAGTCGGGCCAAAAAGCTAATGCCCAAAATCGATGGACCAATAAATGAAGTTCCTCCTACAGATATAAGAATGATAATAGCCAGTGCAGCTGCAATATAAACCAAAATTCTATATGCAGACCAATCATTTTCATGGTTATCTTCAAACTGTAGTTGTGGATGGATCCACTGTAAAGCAATTTGACGATTGTTTTCCAATGTTTGCTTCAATTGATCAGAATAAGCAATGAAAAATGTTGCTGCATAGAGGATTTTACCAAGGTATATTCTGTTATTTAAGCTCGTACGTTGTTTTTCACTGATAATGTTATTGATGCTCAAAATATCGTCGTCAAAGTAAAGTGCATCAATGCAGCTTAAACAGGTATAATATTGAATTTCTCCGGCATAAGCATTAGCAGATATAAAATTTACAAACTGATCATTATACAGCGCAGAAATAATGGATTGATTTTTATGTTTTAGCACCTCATAAATTTGGTTACGGGTAAAGTCTCCAATAAGAAATGGATAATTCATAAAAATACTTCTCAGGCTGTTCCATTTATTGTTGCGGATGCAGTATTTCAGGTAGTCTAGTATATTTTCTGAAAAAGCCTGTTCAAATTCTTCCAGCGTTTCATCACTAATCTGGTTGTGGTCTAATTTTGCAGAATTTACAGTACCTCGCTTTCCCGCTACAATAATACCGATGTTTTTATCCTTCAGAATTGGAATAAACCTGTTTCCATAGGTTTTTAAGAAATGGATAAGCTGTTCTATGTCGTTGATTTTGATCGAACGCTCTAACTTTGCTTCTGCTTTTAGGATTTTTTCGACCTTAATGATATCATCATTTGAATCGAAGTTTAGTGTCGGAAACTGTTTTAAAACTAATTCTAAAAGATTTAGCTGGATCATTCTATTAATACGAGGCGTTAAATAACCAAAATGGATTTACAAATGTAGAATTAAAATGGGGAAAGAGGCTAACAAACAGCTAAATTAGCTCACCGAGAAGAATTTAATTCAATTTATAAGGTGCTACCAATTGAAATTCGGGAATATCAACGTCGAATTCCGAACCATCAATATCACGTTTCATTAAATAGGTACCTTTCATGCTCCCCATATCGGTTTTTAGGTTACAACCCGAAACATATACATGCGTTTCTCCTGGTTGTATAATTGGTTGTAAACCAACAACACCTTCACCTTCTACCTCTCTTTTACTACTGTTCGAATCGAAAATTAACCATTGGCGGCGCATCAATTGAACAGCGTAATCAGAAAGATTGGAAATTTCTACGCGATAGGCAAACATATAATGCTCGTTAGCCGGATTTGAATATTCTGGCTGATAAATGGTTTCTACTGAAACCTTAACCCCGTCTGTAATAGCTGTAACCATGATGATAACGAATGTAAGGAAAAAGCTTTCAAAAATCAAGCCAGTACACTAGTGGCGTCATAGTTGGCAAATTTTTCTGCCACTTCCGCTAAAATGCTGTAAATGTTGTTGATATCTGGCTCTGCAACTAAACGCATGCGATATGGTTTAAAATCTGGCAGGCCTTTGAAATAGTTGGCATAATGGCGACGCATTTCGAAAATACCGGTTTTAGGACCTTTCCATTCCAGCGATTTCTCTAAGTGTGTACGGCAAACCTCAATTCTTTCCTCAATTGTTGGTCCGGCCAGGTGTTTTCCAGTTTTGAAGAAGTGTTTTACCTCGCGGAAAATCCATGGATAACCGATTGCTGCACGGCCAATCATGATACCATCTACCTCATATTCCATTCGCCAATTGGCTGCTTTTTCTGGACTATCTACATCACCATTGCCAAAAATGGGAATTTTGATGCGTGGATTGCGTTTGATTTCGCGGATTAAACTCCAATCGGCCTCTCCCTTGTATAATTGTGCCCTTGTTCGACCATGAATGGTAAGTGCCTGGATACCTACATCCTGAAGTCGTTCTGCAACTTCACAAACATTTTTGGTATTATCATCCCAGCCCAAGCGAGTTTTTACGGTAACAGGTAAATGCGAAGCTTTAACAACAGCATCAGTCATTTTTACCATTTTATCAATATCCTGAAGCAAGCTGGAGCCTGCACCTTTGCAAACTACATTTTTTACCGGACAGCCATAATTGATATCCACCAAATCGGGACCTGCTGCAGAAGCAATTTCTGAAGCTTCGCGCATGTGTTCGATATCACCACCAAAAATCTGGATGCCAATTGGTCTTTCATATTCGAAAATATCTAGTTTTTGTAAGCTTTTTGCGGCATCCCTGATCAAGCCCTCCGAAGAGATAAATTCGGTATACATCATATCAGCCCCGTTTTTTTTGCATACATAACGGAACGGTGGATCACTTACATCCTCCATTGGAGCGAGTAATAAAGGGAACTCACCTAAATCTATATTTCCTATCTTTACAGACATTTTCTATCTTCAACGATTAATAAAACATACAAAGGTACAAATAATGAATTTTGTAACACCTAAACGCGAGGAAATCAATCCTTTCTTACAATTACTTTTACTTTTATTTTACGCAGTTGCCGGGGCTTTTGTTTTCGGAATCATTGGACTGGTAATCTGTATGGCTATGTATGGAATGGGTTTGGTGAGTAATTTCAACATGCTTTTATCAGGTGAAGCCAAATATATTTCGGGTTTTAAGGTAATACAGATTTTAAGTTCAATTGGTACATTCATTCTACCACCCCTTGCCCTCGCTTTAACAGAAAGAATAAAGATAACCCGGTTTTATAGTTTTAAACAACCAAAGGTTTTACTGCTTTTACTGGTTATCATGATTATGATTGCGAGTATGCCTTTTATGGAGTGGACAGTAATCTGGAATCAAAAAATGGTTTTGCCCGACTTTTTGAAAGGAATTGAGGCTTGGATGAAAGAAAAAGAAGAGCTGGCAGCAAAAATGACCATTCAATTGATTACGGTACGTAGTAATTTTGATTTTGTGATTAATCTGATCATGATTGCAGTTTTACCAGCCATTGGTGAGGAATTGATGTTCAGGGGTGGTGTGCAGCGCTCACTGGAACGGTCTTTTGGCAATCCGCACTTGGCAATCTGGCTTTCAGCAATAATTTTTAGTGCTATACATGTCCAATTTTATGGTTTTGTGCCTAGGTTGTTATTAGGAGCTGGCTTCGGGTATCTGTATTATTTTAGTGGTAGTATCTGGTATGCCATGTTTGCGCATTTTTTAAACAACGCTTATGCGGTTTGTGCGGCTTTTTATATGCAAAAACATCATATGCCGCTTGATAAAGCTGATGAACCGATCGGTTTTCCTTGGTATGGCTATTTAATTAGTGCAATAATTACCATAGCTTTGTTTAAATTTTTTAAAGATAGCGCATCACGTGAGCGAAAATTGGGTTAAAGTATATACCACCAGCAATGCGTTTGCGGCAGAGGTATTAAAACAGGGATTAACAGAAGCTGGTATCCCTGCGGTTACAATAAATAAACAGCTCTCGGCATATAATATTGGCGAAATAAATGTTTTGGTAAATAAGATCGATTTCGATAAGGCCATAGAATATATCGTTGAAAACGAAATTGAATAGTGATAATGACCTTAAACCTTCCACCCTTTACCTCTTACCTTAAATGAAAACCAGGGCAATAACCGCTTTCTTTTTTACTATCGTAATGCTTGGCTCTATCTTTTTAGGGAGTTATGCATTTACAATTTTCTATCTTATTCTAAGTGTTTTATCCTTATTCGAATTTTATAAGCTGATTAAAAATGCCGGCATCAGGCCGCATCGAAATATTGGTTTAATGGCAGGATCCTTAATCTTTTTAATGGCTGCAGGCCTACATTATTTACAGTATGATGTTAAGTACCTGTTGCTTTGTATCCCACTAATTTTTTCGGTTTTTATTACTGAGCTGTATAAGAAAAACAAAATTCCATTTGCCAATATCTCTTACACATTTGTTGGCTTTGTTTATGTAACCATCCCTTTCTGTTTTTTCCATGCCCTTGGCTTTTTAAAAAACTGGAATGAATATAACTTTCATTTACCGCTCGCATTTTTGTTAATGCTTTGGGCAAATGATACCGGTGCTTATCTTTTTGGTGTAAAATATGGTAAACGCAAATTGTTCGAGCGTCATTCGCCAAAGAAAAGCTGGGAAGGGTTTTTTGGGGGGATGTTAACCAGCGTTTTGGTTGGTTTCGGTTTGTCTTTTCTTTTTACCGAAAGTCCGGCTTGGGTTTGGGCTGGTATGGCGGTGTTAATTGCAAGTTTTGGTACACTGGGCGATTTGGTGGAGTCAATGCTTAAACGCAGCTTGGATACTAAAGATAGCGGAGGTTTATTACCAGGACATGGTGGTTTATTAGATCGTTTTGATGGCTTGTTATTGGCTGCACCAGTAGTTTACGCTTATCTGTATTTAATATTGTATTAGTAATTATTTTCTAAATGAGACAGATTATTTCTCCTTAAGCAATGGCAGAAATAATATAATAATCTCTATCTACCATAAAGCCTGAAGTATTATTAATCTGCTCAGTTTTTTTGATGGTTTTTATGTTTGTAAATCCTGCTTTTCGCAGCAGTTCCGTGGCTTCATAATCATCATACAATTTAAAACCATACTTAATGTACGGCCGTTTTTCCAAATAGGTTTTATCTGCAAAACATAGTACAAACAGGCCTTCGTCTACTAAAATACGCTTAACCTCTTTGAGATATTCTAGGGGATTATTCCAAAAGTATATAGTGTTTACTGTAAATATTTTATCGAATTGTTTATCTGAAAAAGAAAAGTCGTTACCATTGGTAAGCTGAAAGCTAACTTGATTAATAAATTCAGCAGTATTTTTTTTGGCTTCCGCAATAATCGTTTCTGAAATATCGGCTCCGTAATATTTTAGATTTTCTGCTTTTGATAATAGTTGAGCGATGTGCCCACCATTGCCATGGCCGATTTCTAATATGGTATTATTATTCTTGAGGTTTAAAGCATCAATGGCCGAGCTGGTCATTCCAAGATTACTTGCGTTCATCATCTCCCCTGTTTTAATGCCATGCTCACCATCAGGACAGCTTAATTGTTTCGCTATACTTTTTAACTCTTCTTCCGAATGTTGGTGCTCCATTACCAAATTTAATGATTTAAACCTGATGATTTTTACTAAAATTTAGAAGTTTATTTGATTACCTGCACCGGTTTTTTGTTTTCATCAATAGCTACAAAAGTAAAATCGCCATGTACGGCAAGTTCCCTTCCTTCTGCATACATCTGCTCGATATAAATTTCTACGTTAACTTTTAAACTGGTGTTACCCACATGGTTTACCTTGCCAATAAGCTCTACAATGGTTCCTGCTGGAATCGGTTTTTTAAAATCAATCCTATCGCTGCTTACCGTTACCATAATCTGCCGGCTAAAGCGGGTTGCGGTGATAAAAGCAACTTCATCCATTAAATGCATGGCAGTACCGCCAAAAAGCGTATCGTAATGGTTGGTTGTATTTGGGAAAACGGCTTTAAAAATACTGGTTTTTGAATTTTCTATTCTTTCTGCTAAGGTCATGGGGTAAATATAGGATGAGTAAAAAGCTTTGACAACTTTCTGATTAGAAAGTTGTCAAAGTTGAGATCAGGATAAAAAATTAATAAGTAAAAAATCTCATCCTGAGCATTTCGCAATACAGTTTATTTCAGTTATTCACGATGAAGGGTCTTCAACAAGCTCAGACAATCAGCGAGTGAATGTTTAACATCAGCGTATTATTACCTCGAATGCTAAAATTAAATTAATTCACCTGAAGATCTGCTGATAGGACTTCTTCCGTTTTACGCATCTCTTTTGCTGCTTCTACCATCTCGATCAGTGCTTTTTTGGTTTCGTCCCATCCGCGCGTTTTTAAGCCACAATCAGGGTTTACCCAAAGTTGTGCTGAAGGAATAACCGCTTTCGCTTTTTTCAGCAACTGAACCATTTCTTCGCGTTTTGGAACCCTCGGAGAGTGAATATCATAAACACCGGGTCCGATTTCGTTTGGATATTTAAAATCGGCAAAAGCATCTAATAATTCCATCTGCGAACGCGAGGTTTCGATCGTAATTACATCTGCATCCATATCGGCAATGTTTTGGATAATATCGTTAAACTCCGAATAGCACATATGCGTGTGGATCTGCGTATCATCTTTCACGCCGCTGGCTGAAATTTTAAAGGCTTTTACTGCCCAGTTCAGGTAGTTTTGCCAGTCTGCTTTGCGCAAAGGCAAACCCTCTCTAATAGCTGGTTCATCAATCTGGATGATTTTAATCCCTGCGTTTTCCAGGTCGCAAACCTCATCACGGATAGCCAGCGCAATCTGTGTACAAGTTTCTGACCGGGGCTGATCATTGCGTACAAACGACCATTGTAAGATGGTTACAGGACCTGTTAACATCCCTTTCATGTATTTTGAAGTCAGCGACTGCGCGTAGGCTGTCCACTTTACGGTCATGGGTTTCGGACGCGAAACATCGCCAAAAATAATCGGTGGTTTTACACAGCGTGACCCATAACTCTGTACCCAACCATTTTTAGAGAAAGCGAAACCGTCTAATTGCTCACCAAAGTATTCAACCATGTCATTGCGTTCAAACTCGCCATGAACCAAAACATCCAGATCGATTTCCTCCTGCCATTTTACTGCTTTTTCAGTTTCTTTTGCAATAAGGTCATCATATTCTTCAACAGTAAAAGTTCCATTTTTAAGCTTGGCCCGCCAGCTTCTTACCTCTGCGGTTTGCGGAAACGATCCGATGGTTGTAGTGGCATAAATAGGCAAGTTAAGCTCTTGTTGTTTGATTTTTCTACTCGAAAATGGGCTCAAACGTTCTGCATCCTGCTCTTTTAAAGCCGAAACCCTTTGTTTAACTGCAGGATTATGGATGATTTTAGAAACTTTACGGTTAGCAATTGCAATCTTATTTTCTTCGAGTTTTTGCAGGGTAGATGCAGGGCTTTCGTTGGTGATCAGTTTTTTTAAGGTAGCTACTTCCGTAATTTTCTGTTTTGCATAAGCCAGCCATTGTTTAATTTCAGCAGAGAGATTTTGCTCGTTGGTCTCATTGTCTAAATCAACCGGCGAGTGGATCAGTGAGCAGGATGGAGCAATCCAAACTTTATCCTGACCTCTTTTTTCTATAGCATGATTAATGACCGAAAGCGATTTCCCGAAATCATTTTTCCAGATGTTTCTTCCATCTACCAAACCTAAAGAAAGAATGGTGTCTTCCTTTAACGAAGCTAAAACATCATTTAATTGATCTTCAGCACGTACCAGATCGATATGTAAAACATTTATTGGCAACGAGGTTGTTAAAGCAAGATTGTTACCTAAACCTTCAAAATAAGTTGCTAAAACAATTTTTAACCTTGGGAAGGCTTTCCGGATTTCTTTATAAGCATATTCATAAGCTTTTTTGTCCTTTTCATTTAAATCCAAAGTCAAAAATGGCTCATCAAACTGAATATATTCTACATTGAGCGCGTCTAAGCGAGATAAAATCTCTATATAAACCGGGAGCAGGTTTTTAATCAGGTCTATTTTTTCAAACCCAGCTTCTTTTTCCTTACCCAATAAAAGGTAGGAAACCGGGCCGATCAGAACAGGTTTAGTGTTAATCCCCAATTGTTTTGCCTCGTAAAACTCATCGATAATTTTGGTTGAGAAAAGTTTAAAAGGTTGGTTTTTGTAAAACTCGGGTACAATGTAATGGTAATTGGTATCGAACCATTTCGTCATTTCCATAGCCACCACATCAAGTCCTTCTTTTTGGTACCCCCTTGCCATCGCGAAATAAAGATCTAGTTCCTCATTTCCTTTTTTCAGGATTACCTCATTGTACCTTTTCGGGATCGCACCAAAAGTTAAGGAATGATCGAGGACATGATCATAAAAAGAAAAATCGTTTGATGGAATCACATCAATCCCCGCTTCTTTTTGAAGTTTCCAATTTTCGTGGCGAATGTTTTTGCCTACCTGCAGTACATTTTTGTACCCAGTTTTATCTGCCCAATAATTTTCGCAGATTTTCTTTAATTCCCTTTGGCTACCTATTCGCGGATAGCCCAGATTTTGCGTTAGCATCTCTCTTAAAGATTAAGTAAATAAATCGTTTAAAAGCTCTTAAAGCAATATTTGTAATACTCTTTGTTAAAAATTAATGGAAAGGTTATGGCACAGCCTGCCCACTTATCAGCAAAAAGCTTAAAGCAAGCATATAAAATTTTATTTTATCGTGTACAATCAGACCTGACCAATTACTTTATAACGCGAAAGCACCGTCAATTCAATATAGGCAGGTCTCCTGACTTATTCCCGATTTTATCGCCTTCCCATCCCTTTAAACGGCACAGTGGCATAATGATAAAACCGTTGTCTTTTTGTTAAAGACAGAATTTACAGTTGCGCGACAGCTCGTGATTTGCACACGATTCCCTATTAATCCCGGTTGTAATTCCGGGAACCTGTATCGGTTGATGAAAAATAAAGTTAAGAACTTACATCAATGCAAATGTATGGATTAGGATTTGAAACTTGTAACAAATTTACAGCAAGCCGTTTTTGGTGCTGATTCCCTATTATATTTGGTTACCTAACTAAACACCTTTATTATGATAAAAAATTGCTTTAAGGGGCTTTGCATTGCTCTTTTAATGCTAAACAGCTATGCAGTGCTGTCGCAGGAGGTACCAACGCCAAAATCTCATTTCGGTTTTGATATCGGCGACGATTATCAATTGGCTAATTATACCCAAACAGAAGCATACTTTAAAAAGCTTGCAGCAACTTCTAACCGTGTTAAACTGGTTGATATAGGGAAAACTGAAGAAGGCAGAAGTCAATATATGCTGATTGTTTCTTTGCCAGAAAATCTAAAAAAATTAGAACGTTATAAGGAGATTTCGCAACAGCTTGCTCATGCCGAAATTACGCCAGAGCAAGCCAAAGCATTGGCACAAGAAGGTAAAGCAGTGGTATGGATAGATGGTGGATTGCATGCAAATGAGGTAGTTGGCACCCATCAATTGATCCAAACGATATATGAGTTTACCTCTAGAACAGATCCTGAAACCTTGCGTATTCTGGATAATGTGATCATCTTATTTACACATGCAAACCCGGATGGGCAGGAGTTAGTAAGCAACTGGTACATGAGAGAAAAAGACCCAAAGAAAAGAACAACCTCAGGCTTGCCGGTTTTGTATGAAAAATATGCCGGGCATGATAATAACCGCGACTTTTTTATGTTAAATCTTAAAGAAACGCAGAATATCGGTCGCCAGCTTTTTGTAGAGTGGATCCCACAGATTATGTATAACCACCATCAGGCTGGTCCGGCGGGAACGGTTGTTGCTGGTCCGCCTTACCGCGACCCTTTTAATTATGTTTTCGACCCAACCTTGTTAACCAGTTTAGATGCAGTTGGCGCGGCCATGCACAACAGGATGAACATAGAAAATAAACCTGGTTATACGCAGCGCGGAGGATCGGTTTATTCTACCTGGTACAATGGTGGATTAAGAACCACAACCTATTTTCATAACATGATTGGGCTTTTAACAGAAATTATCGGGAACCCTACGCCTTCTGAAATTCCGCTGGTTCCTTCAAGATTATTACCGAACGGCGATTCACCCAATCCAATCACACCAAGGAAATGGTATTTTAAAAATTCGATCGATTATTCGGTATCCTTAAATTATTCCGTTTTAAATTATGCACAACGTTATCGCGATGAATTGTTGTTCAATATTTACCAAATGGGCAGAAATTCTATCGAGCGGGGCAAAAAAGATACCTGGTCCTTCTCTCCAAAAAAAATTGAAGCCATTAACAATGTGGCAAAAGGCGAAGGGGCTGCTCCTATTGCAGGCGGTGATGCAGATTTGGGACCAAGAAACAAGATCAGTATAAAAGCTTTCGATACTGTTATGAAAGCCCCTGCGAACAGAGACCCACGAGGTTATATTTTATCTGCAGATCAGCCTGATTTTAACTCTGCCATTAAGTTTTTAAATGCATTGATCAGAACGGGAATTGTGGTGCAAAAAGCAACCACTTCATTTGCCGTTGCGGGTAAAAATTATCCTGCCGGAAGTTATGTGGTAAAAACTGATCAGGCTTTCCGTCCGCACGTTTTGGATATGTTCGAACCACAAGATCACCCAAATGATTTTAAATACGAAGGCGGCGCACCAATTCCTCCTTATGATGCCGCAGGATGGACTTTGGCATATTTAATGGATGTGAAATTCGACCGTATTCTGGAAGACTTTTCAGGTCCCTTTGAAAAAAATCCTTATGGAGAGCTCTTAAAACCAGAAAATAAACTGCCAAACGGAGCAGGCTATTTATTAAGTGCCGCACAAAATGATTCTTATACCACAGTTAATGATTTATTGAAAAACAAAGTTGAGGTTTACCGCTCTACTGAAAATGGAGATTTTTATGTTTCATTAGCAGGAAAATCGGTATTGGAAAAAGCAAATATTAAACTAAAAATAGCTGCTGCTCCAAAGGATAAAATTAAAGTTTCGACAGCCAGAATTGCACTTTGGGATACCTACGGTGGTTCAATGGCCTCGGGTTGGGTGCGGTTTTTAATGGAACAATACCATTATAATGCTACCGTAATCTATCCGCAGGACATTGATGCGGGAAATTTAAAATCTAAATACGATGTGATCATTTTTGTGGGTGGGGCTATACCATCTGTTCAGGGCGCAGGGTTTGGAAACAGAACTTTCGGACCAAAGGCAGAAGAAATTCCTCAAGAATTTAGAAATCGTTTAGGGAGAATTAGTGGTGATAAATCAATCCCTGAATTAAAGAAGTTTTTGGAAGCTGGAGGAAATATTGTAACCATTGGCAGCAGTACCAATCTGGCTTATCACTTAAACCTGCCTGTACGTAATGCAATGGTAGAAATTGTAAATGGGGCGGAAAAAAGATTACCTGCTGAAAAATATTATGTTCCGGGAAGTGTTTTAAATGTTGGTGTAGATACGACTTTACCAGCCAATTGGGGCATGGAAAAAGAAGCTGATGTATATTTCGATAATAGTCCTGTTTTTAAACTCACTGGCGACGCCATTGCAGCTGCAAAGATTAAACCTTTAATGTGGTTTGAAAATGCTACGCCATTGCGTAGCGGTTGGGCCTGGGGGCAGGCTTATCTTCAAGATGGGATAACCGCTTTTGAAGCAAAGGTGGGAAAAGGAAAACTGCTTGCTTTCGGGCCAGAAATTGCTTTCAGGGCACAAACGCATGGTACATTTAAACTGATATTTAACCAATTGTATAAATAGTTATAATTGAGTTTGCCATGTTGAGCTTCCTGATCGGTCGTCATTCCCGCGCAGGCGGGAATCTTAATGCGCCTGCAAACCTACTAAGGCATTAAGATTCCCAATCAAGTTGGGAATGACGGTTCGTCTTAGCAGATCAATTATTAAGATTTTCTTGTCAATGTATATGAATTTTGTACAATAAATTGTCTCTCAGAATGACATTCTATGATTAATATGGAAGCCACTATCCCAAACAATAGTGGCTTTTTACTTTCACCTTATAATAGCCAATTATAATCCGCTTAATTTTGAGTTATGAAAGTAGAAATCTGGTCGGACGTAATGTGTCCGTTTTGTTATATCGGTAAAAGACATTTTGAACAGGCGATAGAAAAATTACCTTTCAAAAATGAAATTGAAGTGGATTGGAAGAGTTTTCAGCTCAATCCAGAGTATCACAATACCAATAAAGAAACGGTATATGATTACCTGTCGAGAAGTAAGGGAATGCCGGTTGAGCAGGCCAAACAAATGACAAAGCAAGTGGTTGATATGGCAGCAAATGCTGGTCTAACAATCGATTTTGATAAGAATATCCCTGCCAATACCTTCAATGCGCATCGTTTGATCCATTTGGCAGCAAAACATAACCTTCAGGATTTAGCTGAAGAAAAATTATTTGAAGCCCATTTTGTAAATAGCAAAAACATTGGCGAAACCGATGTTTTAGTTGATCTTGCAGTAGAAATAGGTTTGGATAAGGCTGAAGCTGTAGCCGTTTTAAATAGCGATCAATTTGCTGAAGCTGTTCGCTACGATATTTATGAAAGTCAGAATTTAGGTATCCGTGGCGTACCTTATTTTGTAATGGACCGTAAATATGGTGTTTCGGGTGCTCAGCCTGTTCAGGCTTTTACCGATGCGCTTACCCAAAGTTTTACCGAGTGGAAATCTGCTCAACCTAAAACCACACTAACCTCATTAAATAAAAATGGTGATGCAGTTTGTGATGAGAATGGTTGTGAGATATAAAATTGTTTCCCGCAGATTACGCTGATCTCCGCAGATTTTCTGTGGAAATATTTTTGATCTGCGGGAGATAATAATTCGTCTTGCTGAATTTATTTCAGCATCTATTGAAAGAAATCAATGCACGTTAGATCCTTCGACTACGCTACCATTGATGTTATTTTGCAAGTTATTATTAATCAGCATTTTAACTGCTTTCGCATTTCCACCCAACTAGGCCATAGCACGGTATCTCCGTTCTACTTAAATCCGGCCTAACAAATTTTTCGGGCTGCACTGTTCTGGCCGCACAACTGACTTCAAAAGAAAAATTTTCAGCCGGCATTTTTTGCTACTTTTTGATGCCAAAAAGAAAGAGCCCTTCGGCGGCGGCGAGCCGAGGCAAGACCGTGCTGTATGGCAAAAGAAATCAATTATACGTCACTAATATTGATTTTTTATATAATAAATTACCCCTCAGGATGACATGGATTTAGGAGGATTTCTCTATTTAATTACCGCTGATTCTTCAAAGGCGTTAATAAATACTCTAAACCATTCACCCTAATTTCGAACATCGTAGCCATCAAATCGCCCAATTTACCTTTAGGGAAACCCTTATCCTTATACCAAAGCAAATAACTTTCAGGTATATTGCAGATCAGGTAACCTTTATATTTTCCGTAAGGCATTTGCATTTTCACTAAATCGAGCAATAGGGTTGGATCTAACATTTATAATATAAAATCTAAATAATTTTCTTTGTTAATTACAGAAAAGGTGGCTTGAGGATAGTTTTTAGCAAAAAAACCAGGTACTTTCTTCTTTTGGTTTCCCCATTTGAAATCGGCAGCTAAAATTTCTCCGTTATTAATTTCAATCAGGTCTATTTCCTGCTGGTCATATGTTCTCCAAAAGTAATAGGTGGAATTTTGCTGTTCGTACTCCATTTTTTTAATCCGCTCACTAAAACAGTAATTTTCCCATAAAATACCCTGATCATTCCGTAAGGCTAATAACCTGAAATCGTTTACAATTGCATTCCGGATACCATTGTCGTAAAAATACCATTTAGATGATTTTGTAACCTCTTTGCGTAAATTATTACTGTATCCACCAACTTTATAGATAATAAAAACTTTCGAAAGTAAATCAAGATAACGGTCTACCGTATTTTTGCTAATGCCCAAAGTACGTGAAATTTCATCAATAGAAACTTCCGATCCCACCTGATATGCAATAAGCTTTAATAATTCCAGCAGTTTAGCGCTATTTTGGATGTTCTCATACATCAAAATGTCTTTTAACAGGTATGATTTTACCAGTTCAGTCAAATATTGCGCTTTTTCAGCCAATGAGTTTAGATGAAACAACTCCGGATAAGAACCAAAAATTAATCTTTCTTCAAGGTTTTGGGTGGTTTGCAGGGCATTTTCCATTTTATCTAATTCAACCTGTGCTATAGGGTAGAGATAATAGGTTAAACTTCTTCCAGTTAAAGGTTCACCTGTTTGGTTCGATAAGTCGAAAGTAGATGAGCCACTTGCAATAATGGTGAGGTCTTTAAAAGTATCGATCAGTAATTTTAATATTTTTCCGATTTCTGGTATAACCTGGGCTTCATCAATAATGAGCAGTTTGGCATCACCCAAAATCCTTTTATAATTTGCGGCTGTTCGGGTTGACAACAATACCTGTACATCCTGATCTTCTCCATTTAAAGAGAGATGGTTGATGTTGGCACCTTTAACAATGCTTTCTACTAACCAGGTTTTACCTACCCTCCTTGTGCCGAAAATTAAGATGACCTTATTTTTCCCAATATTGTTTAGGATAATCGGCTTTAAAGATCTGATAATTTGACTTTCCATTTAAGTCAAATATAAGAAAAAACGTTAATTCAGTCAATAGACTGACTCAATTAACGTTAATTCAGTCAATAGACTGACTCAATTAACGTTTTTAGTCGATAAGTTCTAAAGTTTCGATTGCTTCTTCGACTGTTTGTACATTATCAAAAGCAATTCTAAGCGTGTTTTTTACTTCTTTTAAATTGCACATGCGAGGATGGTTCTGTGCAAAAGTTAAAATTTTGGTGAAGGTACTCGAGTCGAAATAAGCCGACTGTTTATCACTTAAAAAATATCCACGTAAACTATTTTTCTTGAAACTGATTTTCTCAAAACCTAATTTCTTACCCAACCACTGTAAACGTACCACGCTGAGCATGGTTTTTACCTGTGGAGGTACCGGCCCGAAACGATCGGCGAGGTGTTTTTCGAAAATGGCCAATTCAGCTTCGTTATTGAGTTTGGAAAGCTCGGTGTATAAATTGTAACGCTCAGTAATGTTAGTGATGTAAGCATCAGGAATGTATAATTCGAGATCGGTATCTACCTGAGTAAAACCCACAAAAGGACGGGCGGGTTCATTTTCGAAGAGGCCTTTAAATTCAGCCTCCTTTAATTCCTGTATCGCTTCGTCTAATATTTTATGGTACATCTCAAAACCGATTTCGGCAATGAAACCACTTTGCTCGGCACCCAATAAATTTCCACTTCCACGGATATCCAAATCGCGCATGGCTACGTTAAAGCCACTGCCCAGATCAGAAAATTCTTCAATGGCGCTTAAACGTTTACGCGCTTCGGAGGTTAAAGTTGATAAAGGAGGTGAGAGTAAATAACAGAAAGCCTTTTTATTGCTCCGGCCTACCCTGCCACGCATCTGGTGCAGATCACTTAATCCAAACATGTGAGCATGGTTGATGATGATGGTATTGGCATTTGGGATATCTAAACCTGCTTCAATAATGGTAGTGGCTACCAAAACATCTTTTTCTCCATTGATAAAATCGAGCATTACATCTTCCAGTTGATCGCCGTCTAACTGTCCGTGTGCAATACCGATCCTTGCCTTAGGAACCAGTTTCTGGATCAATCCGCCTAATTGCATCAAGTCGTTTACGCGATTATGAATGAAGAAAACCTGCCCGCCACGGTCTAATTCGAACTGAACGGCTTCCTGGATCAGTTTATCATTAAAAACATGCAATTCGGTGCTAACCGGCTGCCGGTTTGGCGGTGGTGTGCTGATGATCGATAAATCTCTCGCTCCCATTAAAGAGAAATGCAATGTCCTCGGAATCGGAGTTGCGGTTAGTGTTAAGGTATCAACATTTACGCGTACCGCTTTTAACCGTTCTTTTGCGGTAACACCAAACTTCTGTTCTTCATCAATAATCATGATGCCGAGATCTTTAAACTTAACATCCTTACTGAGCAAACGGTGTGTTCCGATCAGGATATCAACTTTGCCTGCTGCGGCTTCAGCGAGGGTGTCTTTAATTTGTTTATTGGTTTTAAAACGGTTAATGTAATCAACCGTAACCGGAAAATCTTTTAATCGTGATGAGAAAGTTTTAAAGTGCTGTAAAGCCAAAATTGTAGTTGGCACTAAAATAGCTGCCTGTTTACCCTCTGCTACCGCTTTAAATGCCGCACGTACGGCGATCTCTGTTTTTCCAAAGCCAACATCACCACACACCAAACGATCCATTGGATGTGGCGATTCCATGTCCTTTTTCACATCCTGAGTCGCTTTTAACTGATCGGGGGTATCTTCGTAAATAAAAGAAGCCTCCAGTTCAGTTTGTAAATAGCTATCTGGCGAAAATGCCGTTCCGGCCTGGGTTTTGCGCAAAGCATAAAGCTTGATCAAATCCCGGGCGATATCTTTAACTTTTTTTTTAGTAGTTTTTTTTAGCTTATCCCAGGCATCGGTACCCAACTTATTCATTTTAGGTACGCCGCTTTCCTTACCGCTGTATTTGGCAATGCGGTTTAAGGAGTTGATGTTGACGTAAAGCAGGTCGTTATCGGCATAAATTAAACGGATCATCTCCTGGGTTTTCCCATTTACCTCCACTTTTTCAAGCCCTGCGTATTTGCCGATCCCGTGATCGATATGGGTAACATAATCGCCTGATTTCAGTTCCCTTAAATCTTTCAGGGTAATGGCCTGACTTTTCTGATAGCCTTTTTTAAGCTTATATTTATAGTAACGATCAAAAATCTGGTGATCGGTATAAAATGCGGTTTGGATCTGCGGATCAACAAAACCCTCGCGCAACATGCTGTTGATTGGTGTAAACTTGGCCGTTTTATCAATATCCTCTAAAATGGCATATAAACGCTCAATCTGCTTTGGCGAATCGGTAAAAATAAAATTAACAATCCCTGCTTTTTCATTCTCCTTTAGGTTATGGATCAGCAGGTTGAAATCTTTATTGAAGGATGGCTGGGGTTTGGTTTCAAATTCGAAACGATTATCGGTTTTATAAAAAAACTGTTTTCCGAATTCAACCAATGGAAAATCCTGAAGATGATCGCCCAATAATTTTTCATCGGTAAAGGCAAATTTAGGATCAATCCACTCGGGATTTTGAGTTTTATCTGCTGCTGGCAAAGCTTTCCAAAGCTCAACAGCCTTTTTAAAACCAGCTTTAACAATATCTAGGGTAAATTCTACGTCTTTAAACCAAAGTTGCGTATCCTGATCGATATAATCAAGAATACTGATATTACTTTCCGTTAAAAATTTTGCCTGAACATTCGGTACAATAGTCAGCGATTTAACATCGGCAACTGAAAGCTGACTTTCAATTTCAAAACTTCTGATGCTTTCTACCTCATCGCCAAAAAACTCAATGCGGTAAGGAAGATCAGATGAGAACGAAAAGATATCTACAATACCGCCACGGATAGAAAATTGTCCGGGTTCGTAAACAAAATCTCTTCTGTCAAAATCGTAATCAATTAAAAATTCATTAATAAAATCGATGCCTAGTTTGGCGCCTAAGCTAATTTCTAATGTATTTTTTTCAAGTGCCGATCGGTCAATTACCTTTTCGGCAATGGCCTCAGGATAAGAAACTACAATTTTTCCGTATTCCGAATCATGATTCAATTCGTTCAATACCTCTGCACGGGCCAGCACATTGGCTGTATCTACCTGTGTAAAATCAAAAGATTTACGGTATGAGGAAGGAAATAATAAAACCTGTTTATCTAATACGCTTTCAAGGTCAGATTGAAAATAAGCGGCTTCTTCCCTATCTGGTAAAACAAACATGATGGGTTTGTGTAATAAAAAATAAGAAGAAAGGGCAACAATAGCATCGGCTGAGCCCACCAATCCCTTTAATTGTATCTTTGGGTTTTTAGTTGCATTCAACGCTTTGGTAAATTGGGTTACCCTATCGTCGGTTTTGTATCGGTTTATTAAATCTCGAATGTTCAAGGCACAAAAATAAGCTTATCTTTTAATATTAACCCGCAATTTGTGTAAAGGTTTTTTTAACTATTTTTGGCTGGGTTGTGATATGGAAATCTGATTTGGGAAAAAACGAAAACTTATTCTTAGATGGTATCGTTCGTTTGGTCGAAATATATCCCCCTTTCGTCGATTAAGGGCAAATCGGCGTAACAAAGGTAGTTCCATAGCCTCTAAATTGTATAAAAAGTGAAACAATGAAGTACATTAAAAGCTTTCCACTAGAACTTTTTTTCTGGGTAACAGCTTTAATATTACTGGCAACAGCAAATGGCCACGAGCATCATTTTACACTTTGTCCTTTAGCCAATTTGGGTTTTAAGGATTGGTGTCCGGGATGTGGTATAGGCAGGTCAATTAGTCATATTTTACATGGCGAGTTTACCGAAAGCTTTTCTGAACATTGGTTTGGGTTTCCAGCACTTTTAATCATCGTTTATAGAATTTACACATTGATAAAAAATAAAAATAAGTTTAAAATTTCAACCACAAATACATAGAAGCCATGGATATATTTCAATCACCTCTAATGTCGTTACCAGGTATAACACCAGAGGAATACTCCTATTTACAACAAGCTACAACTGGTTTAACTGAAGAGCAGTTGCGTAATTTCCTGATGGTTTACAGTAGTAAAAGAAAAAACCCATCTGATATGTTGATTTTCTGCTTGATCGGACTCTTTGCTGTTCCCGGTTTGCAAAGGTTTATCATTGGCCAGATTGGTATGGGTATTTTATACCTCCTAACTGCTGGTTTATGCTTTATCGGATCGATTATCGACGTAGTAAATCACAAAACACTTGCTTTTGAGCACAACCAGAAAATGGTTTTTGAAAGCTTGCAGATGGTAAGAATGGGCGGTGGATTCCAGCAGGCAGGAAAATTCTAGGATAACTAAATCTTGATATTTACATCCGTACCCAAATAAATTGGGTGCGGATTTTTTCTGTTGAATGAAGTGACGGAAAAAGAAAACTAAAGCGATGAAATTTCTATATTTATCCAATGAAATTAGCTGAAATTACCAATTACTTAGAAAGCATTGCGCCACTTAATTATCAGGAAGATTATGATAACGCTGGTTTGATTGTGGGCGATCCTAATATGGAAATCCGTGCTGCTCTGGTGGCTTTAGATTGCGTGGAGAAAATTGTAGACGAAGCCATTTCTACAGGTTGTAACCTCATCATTACCCATCATCCAATTGTTTTTAAAGGACTAAAAAAGCTAAATGGTAAAAACTACGTGGAACGTGTAGTGCTGAAAGCCATTAAAAACAACATTGCGCTTTATGCCATTCATACCAATTTAGACAGTATCCATACCGGTGTAAATGCGAGGATCTGTGAACGTTTGGGCTTAACAGGTACAAAGGTACTTTTACCAAAAGCAGGTTTGTTAAAAAAACTGGTTACTTATTGTCCACAGGCACAGGCCGAACAATTGCGATCTGCATTGTTTTATGCCGGAGCGGGGAACATTGGCAACTATAGCGAATGTAGTTTCAATGCTGATGGTTTTGGTACATTTAAGGGGAATGAAGATTCAGACCCATTTGTGGGCGAAAAAGGTGTTCGCCATCGCGAGGCTGAAGTGCGTATCGAAATGGTTTACCCTACACAGGCCGAGCGAAAAATTCTGGTTGCGCTGTTCGAAAACCATCCTTACGAAGAGGTAGCTTACGATATTTATAAACTCGAAAACAAACACCAACTGGTTGGTTCGGGCATGGTGGGTTGGTTGGAATACGACATGGATGCATACGATTTTTTACACCTGGTAAAAGACAGGATGCAGGCTAAAGTGGTTAGGCATACTGATGTAATTGGCAAAAGGATTAAAAAAGTGGCAGTTTGTGGCGGTTCAGGAAGCTTTCTGTTAAAAGAAGCCATTGCTGCCGGTGCGGATGCTTTTATTACCGCAGATTTTAAATATCACGAGTTTTTCGATGCAGAGGAAAAATTGATCATTGCGGACATCGGACACTTTGAAACTGAACAATTTACCTCAAATTTATTGCTTGAAATTATTCAGAAAAAATTTACTAACTTTGCAATCCGTTTAACGGAGCAAAATACAAACCCCATAAATTACTTGTTTTAATGGAACAAACCGTAGAACAAAAGCTAAAAGCTTTATACGAATTACAAAATATCCACACAAAAATTGATAAGATCCGCCAGGTACGTGGAGAATTACCAATGGAGGTTGCCGATCTTGAGGATGACGTTTTAGGATTAGAAACTAGAATTGCAAAAATCAAAGCTGAGCTTGATGACCTTGAAGATTCGATCGTAACACGTAAAAATACAATTAAAGATGCGCAAGCAGCCATCAAAAGATACGATACTCAATTAAAAGAAGTTAAAAATAACCGTGAATACGATGCTTTAACTAAAGAAATTGAGATTCAAGGTTTAGATATCCAGGTTTCTGAAAAGAAAATTAAAGAACACGGTTTCGAAATCACTTCTAAAACTGAAATCTACGAAGCAGCTAAAGCAGAATTAGATGGCAGAAAGAAAGATTTGGAAGTTAAAAAAGGAGAATTGGATGTAATTACTGCTGAAACTGAAAAAGAAGAGCAGGATTTACAAAAGAAAGCGGATAAAGCTGAGCCTCAAATCGAAGAGCGTTTATTGGTTGCCTATAAACGTTTACGCAAAAATGCTGTAAATGGTCTGGCTGTAGTAACCATCGATCGCGATTCTTGCTCTGGTTGTTTTAACCAGATTCCGCCTCAACGTCAATTGGATATCCGTCAACGTAAAAAAATTATCGTTTGTGAGCACTGCGGTCGTATTTTGGTTGATGAAGCTTTAACACACGAAGTAGCAGAAGCTTAATCTAAATTATAAGATTATTTGAACGTCCCGATTTAATCGGGACGTTTTTTGTTTTGGTCAATTTCTGTGCTTACACAAAACAAGAATATGATTTTAGCGTTTAATGTAAATATTTGTTTAAATGTGAAGCTGTCGTGGCAGCATAGAACAAAACCGAAATAGAATCCCTAATGAATAAAAGCTTCCGTTTGTATATAACGTCTGCCCTGCTCCTCTCTCCTTTGTTTTCACTTGCAAACTTCGATTTCAATAACAACTGCTTAAATGCTTATAAAAGTATATTCGAACTGAAGTTGGGTAATGCAAGGGCTTATATCTCTACAGAAAAGAAACAGCATCCCAATAATTCCATTATTCCGCTTCTGGAAAATTATGTAGATTATTTTACAGTTTTAACTTCAGAGAGCAAGGCTGATTTTGACCGTTTAAAAGGAAATAAATCTAAACGTTTGGATCAAATAAGCGATGATGATAAAAATTCGCCATACTACCTCTATTCGCAGGCGGAAATTAATTTGCAATGGGCGCTCATTCGTGGCCGTTTCGGAGAGTATTTTAACGCGGCTATGGAGGTTAAAAGAGCGAACAGCCTTTTGCAGGATAATAATAAGAAGTTTCCAAATTTTCATCTGAACTTAAAAGGACTGGGTTTGATTAATGCCGTGTTGGGTAATCTTCCCGACGGTGCTTTAAAAACAGCGCTTTCAACCTTCGGTATTAAGGGAAACCTGCAGAGCGGATTAAATATGTTCGAAAAGTTGGCTGATAACCTGCCAAAGTCATCTTATGAACCTTTTTACGAAGAAGTGGTATTTTATTACGCTTATGTATTAACTGATGTGGCGCATAGCCCGCTGGCATATGCCAAAACAATGAAGTATACCGAGAGAATTGCCGATACCAGTTTACTAAAAAGTTATTTGCAAAGTTATGTATGCATTAAAAACGGGCATAGTGAACAAGCCATTTCTATTTTAGCCAAGCGACCAGAGGGCGGCGTTTATCAGCCTTTTCCTTACCTGGACTATCTGGAAGGAATTGCACATTTAAATAAACTTGACCTCAATGCTGGCACTTATTTTAACCGGTTTTTACAAACTACGAAGGGTGTAAACTTTGTAAAGGACGCTTACCTTCATTTGGGCTGGATCGCTCTTCTGAAAGGAGATAAAGCGACATATACGGCCTTTGTTGCAAAGGCAGTTAAAAATGGCTATACCTATATGGAGAAAGATAAACAAGCCAAGGCTGAAGCTGTCGCAGAAATACCAACCGTTGACCTTTTAAAAGCCAGACTGCTGTTTGATGGTGGTTATTTAAGCAGGGCCTTACAGATAATTGATGGGAAGAAGGCAACCGATTACACTAACGATAAAGATAGAATAGAGCTAAATTACCGTTTAGGTAGAATTTATGATGATTTAGGGAAAGACGATCAAGCATTAGCGGCTTATCAGGAAACAATTAATGACGGGAAAAACCTGAGGTATTATTTTGCGGCAAATGCTGCAGTGCAGATGGGTAAGATTTATGAAAGAAGGAAAAACCTAGCAAAAGCAAAAGAGGCTTTCAATACTGCCATTGCCATGAAAAATCATGAGTTTGAAAGCAGTATCGAAAACCAGGCCAGGGCCGGGTTAAAACGGTTAGCCAATTAGAAGCGGTGTATAAAAGCATTAATGTGCATACCTGCTCCTACTGAAGCAAATACCGCTACATCGCCAGCTTTCACGTTATAGCCTTTAACCTCTCCTTTTAATACAAGGTCAAGCAAGGTTGGTACTGTGGCAACAGAACTGTTTCCTAACCAAGAAATCGTCATCGGAACTAAGTTTTCTGGCACCGTATCTTTTCCATAAAGTTTAAACAGACGTTTCATAATAGCGGTATCCATTTTGCCATTGGCCTGGTGCACAAATACAATGTTTACATCATCAACACTTAAGCCTGCTTTGTCTATAGCTTTTTTAATTACCTGCGGTACCTGAACTACTGCAAACTCATATAGTTTACGTCCGTTCATTTTTAAGTAGAGGTTTCCATTGGCTTCATCAGGATGAGCACTCTTGCCCATGGTTAATAAATTGCCATAGTTTACGGCATGCGTTTCTGTTTTATGTGCTAGTATTCCTCTTTTTTCTGCTGATTCTTCTGCCTCAAAAATTACAGCTCCGGCGCCATCCGAAAAGATCATACTATCACGGTCATGCGGATCGATAATTCGGCTTAAGGTTTCTGCACCAATAACCATTACCCGTTTTGCATCCCCGCTTTTAATGTAATAATCTGCCTGTATTGCACCTTGAACCCATCCTGGGCAACCAAAAATAATGTCGTAGGCAACGCAATCTGGATTTTGAATGCCTAGTTGTTGCTTTACCTTTGAAGCTAAAGATGGTAAAATATCTGTACGGTTACTACCCAAAGGGATATCGCCAAAATTATGACAGAAAATAATATAGTCTAAGGTTTCTTTATCTATACCTGCATTTTCAATGGCTTTTTCTGCGGCTTTTGCGCCAATGTGATTGCTTAGCTGATCAGGACAGGCGTAACGACGCTCCACGATCTCTGTAATTTCAGAGAATTTATCAATGATCTCTGAATTCTCCTTCTCTAATAGATTTCCATTCTCAAAAAATGTTGAGTTTAAGAATTCATTACCGGAAATAATATTTTGTGGAATATAACTCCCAGTACCGGTAATTACCGTATTTATTGCTTTGCTCATAATTATAATACCGCATACCAAAACGGTATGTAGTATAAAAATATCAATTATATTCGATATTCGAAAATAAATTTAATTTTAGCGCAGCTTATTTTCAAGGGCAAACTTTAATAATCCTGCTTTTCCCGTCACGTTTAGCTTTTGTGCCATATTTTTACGGTGGGTATCAACTGTGTTTAAAGCTATAAATAATTTTTGGGCAATCTGCTGTGAAGAATAGTCTTCGCTGATCAATTTAAGGATTTCCATTTCTCTCGCTGTTAGGTTGTGGCTTTTTTGAAAATGATCACCATCGTTAAATACAGATGAAGCAGGCGGATCAGATTTTGCTTTTTGGAAATATTTTTCTCCCCGCTGTATGCCGGTTATGATTTTAAATAGGGTTTCTGCGTTGGTATCTTTCTGGATAAAAGCTTTTACGCCGATATTCTCGAGTTTAGCAGATAATTTGGTCGTATAATACATTGATAATACCATTATTTTTACCGAAGGAAATAACTGGCCCACCTTTTCTGCGGCAATTTCACCATCTAGAATGGGCATATTTAAATCGAGGATTAATACATCTGGCAGCTGGTGATTAAGCAGGTGCAAAATTTCTTTCCCATTTGCGGCCATTCCAATTACCTTAAAAGCAGATTGTTCAGAAAGGATTGCAGATAGCCCTTCAGCGAATAGTTTATGATCATCTGCAATCATAATGGTTATGGGGCGCTGTTGAATCTTGTCCATTAGTTTAGTGGAATATCAATAGTTGTAGTTGTGCCGTTCTGATTACTATCTACCTGGATTTTACCGTTGAAGTAATTTACCCTCGATAGAATATTTTGCATGCCTAAACCCTTTTTGTCTATATCAGGATTGAAACCGATGCCATTGTCTTCGGCCATAATGCTAATTCTTTCTGTAAATGATAAAATTTGTATGGTTGCCTTTGAGGCAAAAGAGTGCCTGATGATGTTATTGACCAATTCGTTAACCATCCGGTATATGGTAATTTCCATTCCGCTATCAATAGGATGCTCTACCTGAAAAACGAACTCAAATGCAATTTTACCAGAATGGTTAAGGGTTTTAAAATGCTCATTTAATGTTTCAATCAGACCATGTTGTTCAAAGTTTTTTGGCATCAGGTTATGCGATATTTCCCTTAAGTCTGCACATGCCTTTTCGATCATGCCAATGGTTTGATCATAAAATATGCGGTCATTTTCAGTAAGTTTTAAAACTTTGTGCTGAAAAGCAGTGATATTTAGTTTTATAATCGATAGTGTACCGCCCAGATCATCATGTAAATCTCGGGCCAATCGTGTCCGTTCATCTTCCTGTGCATTAAAAATCCCATCTGCCAGATCAACCTGGTGCCTGCTTTTTTCTTCCAGTAAAATTTCTTTTTCTTTTTTAAGGAAGTTATAACGCTGTGTTAGTGCAAATGAAAGAAAAATGATTTCGGCCGTTAAACCCACCACTAAACCATTTGGCTTTAACAAATTAAAATTGGTAAGCCCCAAGGTATTAAATACGTAATTAAAAACGCCAAATAACAGCATCACGGTTGCAATAAAATAATACCAGCCCAACTTGTATCCGGATCTTATTCTTTCTATCACACAAATGATAATGATAATTACGGTAAGGAGCGCAAGAAAATTGTTGATATAAAAAACTGTTTTTTCTAAAATAATAAAGGATTTAAAGAGCATAAATACCGGAATAATGGACATGGCCCAGCAGAATCTTTTATAATAGTTTGTAAAGCGGTATAATTTACTATTTGAGCTATTTTGATTCACAAACAGCTGCATTACCTGGATTAATAAGCCACAGCTTAGCGATGCCATAATTAACCGCATATAATCTTGCAGGCCTGGCAAGTTTGGGTAAAACCATTGAAAAGCCAATCCTTCTTCTTCCAGTATAAAAATTAAGGTGCAGAAGATGTAAATGGCATAATATAGATGGATATTATCTCTTATCGAAGCAAACATCAATAAGTTAAAGATTACCGCGAAAACAAAAATACCGGTGTAAAATCCAAACAAAGTGTGCTGTGGAATCTCTGCCTGAATAATATCCACATCACGGCCGATAGACATCGGCATATACATATTCTGTCCGCGTTTATCAGCCCACAAATAAAAAGTAGCTTTCTCATGGGGTAAAAGAACCATTGGATAGATAAAGCTTCTGTTACGATATGGACGTTGTTTAAAAGGGAAATGATCGCCGGTTAAGCCCAGTGGATAAATCTCTCCCTGCTCATTTACTTTAAACAGCTGGAGCTGGTTAATGCTTGAGCTTTGCTCCTTAAACATCAGATGTACGGCTTGATCCAGACTATTTTCTATATCAAAAGCAACCCAGTAATAAGATTGGGTGTAACCCTTGCTAAAAACCTTTCCTGCTGTTAATGGGCTGAGTTTACCGGCATGCTTATATTTTATAACAGAATCGATGTTCAGGCTTAAATTTTTGTCCTCATAAAAATAACCATGCCTACTGATATTAAACTTTTTGGCGGTATCTATTAAAATAGGATTTCCCTGCTGGGCAAAGCATATACGAAGTGGGTTTAGGAAAAATAGGAATAAGAAGAAAATTTTATCCATTGATGAGAGAATTAGCGGATGCAATCAACATTTTATAAATATAGTATATAAAGCAGATATTAAATATACCGAGTAGAGGGTATATAAATCGTTTGGTTGTTCGGGTATTTTTACAATAAATTAAACGAACTTAAAATGAAAAATTTCTTAATCACTATTTTGTTGCTGTTTCTGGTACAAATGGCAAATGCTCAATCACATGTTTCGAGAAGCGAATATGCAAGGTATAACTGCAGATTTGCCCCTAAAGGTTCGAATAACTCGGAGGGCAAAAATATGTGTCCAGCTTGCGCAAAAGAGAATGAAGATGCCAGAAAAAAGAAGATAGCAGATGATAAAGCGGCCTATGAAGCAGGTAAAATCAGAAATGCAAAGCTTAAGGCTGAGAGGGAGGCAGACTTTAAAAAGAAACTGGCCGAGACTGCAGAGAAAAATAAAGTGACCGAAGTACGCGTAACGATGGGAAAAATGCCTGTAACAGCAAGCAAAAAGACTGAAGTGCCCGTAAAAAAAGTACCATCTAAACCCACAAAAGATATATTGTTTTTTGCCGACTATCCAGGATCAATGTCGATGAGTGGTAAAAACTTAAACTATTTTTTGAACGAAACTGGTGATACGGTTTTAAAAAGCAAGGATTATGAAAGCACTTTCGCTGCTTTTGGCGACAATAAAAATAATTTCCCTAAGAATATAGGAATTGTGATTTTGAATGAAGAAAACACCTTAACCAATGGTAAAACGAGAAAAGTTGCAGATCTAGTTGACCTGAAGGGAAAACGGCTTTTTAATGATAAGAGCATCAGTACCATTTTTCATTTAATGAATGATTATTTTGTGATTGGCAGAAGTAAGGATTTTGGAGAGGATTCTAGCTGGGGCTATAATTATAGGCGAATTCAGGAAGTAGATATTTACAATGTAAAAACGAGAAAAACCATCACTTTGGATAAAGACCGCTCCAGAGTAGAGCTTTATTTAACATTTGATCATCATAAACTGGAAGATGAAGGGCTAAAACCGGTGTTATCAAGAAGATATTCTAACTATGATGAAGACATATATTGCATAAATCCTACAGGTGAATTGGTGGTGAAAAGGTTTCAAGGTAGGTAATAACCATTATACACCGTATGATCATAAATTAGAAGAAATGAAATATAAAATATTCCTTAGTTTTATTTTGTTGCTTTTAGATGTAAAAGCACAAAACTGTCATCCTGATTCATCTAAGAGGATACGTATTATGGATACCAATATTCCTAACGAATATACCTGTTATATGGAAATGACAAGGGGCTGGCATAAATATTACGGTTCTGGTGCCCTGATTCATCCAAGGGTAATTATTACAGCAGGGCATAACTTAGCCTATTTCCCTTTTGTAAAAAGAATTCCATTTTTTCTTTTTAGGGGAACGAGAAAGGTTGATCTGTATTTTGGCTCGATAGATTCGGCACATTACACCACAAGTGCTTCATTAAAGCTTAAAAAAGGTAAAAACAAGTTTTTTAAGAGCGGCTACTGGATAAACTCAAAAATTAACAGGGATTTTTCGATCATCATATTGCCCGATTCCTCTATTTATAAAAAAGTTGGTGGGCATTATAAATTCGTTTCTGTTAAGCCAGATGAATTACCAGGAAGCGAATTGCATATAACAGGATCTCCCGGCGATCAAGACCTATTTGAAATGTGGACAGAGGGTACGAAAAATTTTTCGGTGGTGGATGCTTCTTTACATTATGATTTGTATACGGTGGTGAGAAATAGCGGTTCTCCAATCTGGATAAAAGATAATAATAATGTACCTCAATTGGTCGGGGTACATTCAAGGGGTTTTGATCATTGTAATGGATCAGTTCTCATTAATGCCGAAACCTATAAACAGGTGGTCGAATGGTGTAAAAAATCAGGAATAAATTTGGAAAAATAACCCAGAAATTAGGTTCATATCGCTTACTTTACTGATTTGATGATCTCCAGTTGTATTAAAATAGCTTTTAACTAAAATCGTCAATCAAAAATACAAACAGTTCTTTAGGTCCATGTGCACCTAAAACCAATGTTTTTTCGATATCGGCGGTTCTGCTCGGTCCTGTAATATTGCTGATCATGGATGGGAGCTGATTGCCATATTTATTTTTCAATAACAAAAAAGCATCTTTAAGATCTAAAACTAACTGACTGGTTTTGGCGATCACAATGTGATGGTGTGGAAAGATGCTGAGCCTTCTCCCTGCAGCTCCCTGGTTAGTTACCATTACGCTTCCATTACGGGCAATTAAGGCTTCGCATAATGTAATACCTACTTCAGCTTGTTCAAAATCTTTATCGGTCTGGTAAAAAGGAAATTCGTATTTGCTTAAAAACTGCTGAAGTTCTGGTTCCCAGCAGTATATTTTCCGCCATTTAAACTTATCGGCCAGCTGCAGCATATTTTCAAAAAAATCAATCCCGTCTTCGCAGAAAATAAAGTTGCCCGATATAGCCGTAAGCTGTTCAGCAAATAATATTTCAAGCTCATCTGTATTTTTTTTATACAATGGGCTTTCTTCTAAATTAGGATAGGGGTTTTCGCGCTTCTCTAACAGTGCTTTCCTTATCTTTTTCAGTATTTGTTCTTTCGCTGTCGTATTATCCTTCATTATAAAAAAAAGCTACCCTAATGATTAAACTAGGGTAGCAAATGTAATAATAGAAATTATTTATTTAAGCCTCAACTGGCGTAATATGTCCTGGTGTTCCGCTTTCACCTTGACTTTCGAATAAACGTTTTCCGAAAATCACTTCTAAATCGTCTTTAAACAAAACTTCTTTTTCGATCAGGATATCGGCCAACTGGATCAGTTTATCTTTATTTTCTTCCAATAACTGGATCGCTCTCTGGTATTGGCCTTCAATTAATGCCGATATTTCTTTATCAATAGTTAAAGCAGTATCCTCTGAATATGGTTTAGAGAAATTATACTCATTCTGACCAGATGAATCATAATAAGTAATGTTTCCTAATTTTTCGTTCAAGCCGTAAATGGTCACCATTGCCCTGGCTTGTTTATTCACTTTTTCTAAATCGCTCAATGCGCCTGTAGAAATGGTATCGAACATCACTTTTTCAGCTGCCCTACCGCCCATCGTTGCACACATTTCGTCGAGCATTTGGTGAGGACGGACAATTAAACGTTCTTCAGGCAAATACCAGGCCGCACCTAAGCTCTGTCCGCGTGGAACAATGGTAACCTTAACTAAAGGCGCTGCATGTTCCAATAACCAGCTTACTGTGGCGTGACCAGCCTCATGAATAGCAATAGCGCGTTTTTCGGCAGGTGTGATGATTTTATTTTTCTTTTCTAAACCACCTACAATTCTATCTACAGCATCTAAGAAATCTTGCTTATCTACTGCCGATTTATTTTTACGGGCTGCAATTAATGCGGCTTCATTACACACGTTAGCAATATCTGCACCCGAGAATCCTGGTGTTTGTTTAGCTAAAAATTCGGTATCAAGCTCTTCTGATTTTTTAAGCGGAGTGATGTGAACCTCAAAAATCTGTTTACGTTCGATAACATCTGGTAAATCAACATAAATCTGTCTGTCAAATCTACCTGCTCTTAATAAGGCCTTATCTAAAACATCAGCACGGTTGGTAGCAGCCAGGATAATAACATGTGTATTGGTGCCAAAACCATCCATCTCAACTAAAAGCTGATTTAGGGTATTTTCACGTTCGTCATTTCCGCCCATTACACCGTTTTTACCACGGGCACGGCCAATAGCATCAATTTCATCAATAAAGATGATACAAGGAGATTTATCTTTTGCTTGTTTAAACAAGTCGCGAACACGTGATGCACCAACTCCAACAAACATCTCTACAAAGTCAGAACCAGATAGAGAGAAGAAAGGAACCTGTGCTTCACCCGCAACCGCTTTGGCCAATAGGGTTTTACCGGTACCCGGCGAACCTACCAATAAAGCACCTTTAGGGATTTTTCCACCCAAATCAGTATATTTTTTTGGGTTTTTAAGGAAATCTACAATTTCCATTACCTCTGTTTTTGCTTCTTCTAAACCTGCAACATCGTTGAAAGTAATGTTTACCTGGCTTTCTTTATCAAATAAAGTCGCTTTTGATTTTCCGATACTGAAAATCTGACCGCCGCCACCAGCGCCGCCGCCCATTCTGCGCATCATAAAAATCCAGAAACCGATTAAAAGCAGTACCGGTAAAATGATACTTAAAAACCAACTTGCCAACGGATTGCTGCGGCTGGTTTTTTCTGCCAGTATCCGTGGCTGGTTAGCTGGAAGATCTTTTTGAGAATCTGCAAGTTGTTTATCCAGCCCATCCATCGTTCCGGCATTGAAAAACACAATAGGGCTGGAGGCATTATTTACATTAAAAGTGCTGGTGCTCTTGTAAGCATCGTAAAGTTTCTTTTTCTCTAAACTATCCTTTTTGATATAAACCTCTACACGTACTAAATCGTCTGATTTGTAGGCAACAACTTTTTGAACGTCACCTTTAAGTAACATCTGTTGCTCAAACTTTTGGTAGGTTACTTCTTTACCCCCGTCGGTAGTAAATAAAAATTGTGCTGCAATAATGGCTATAATAATGGCCGCATACACCCAGAAAATATTAAATTTTGATCCTTTTTGTGGTTTTTTAGGGATGTTTGGAATCCTTCTTCCCTGTTTTTCGTTGGTATTTTGATTGTCGTTCATTTGTCTTTGTCAAAATGGTTCTATTAGGTTATGCGCTCTGATAATTTGTGCTTTCTGCATCACCCCAAAGTTCTTCTATGCCATAAAAGTGGCGCTTTTCCGTTTTAAAAATGTGCACAACCACATCGAAATAATCAAGAATTATCCAGTCTGCTGATTCGAAACCCTCCTTATGTCTTGGGTCGGCCTGAGTGGCTTTATATATTTCTTTTTCTACACTATCGGCAATAGCTTTTACCTGGGTGCCAGAGTTGGCACTTGCGATAATAAAGTAATCAGCTACTGAAGTGTGAATATTTCTAAGATCTAACCGCACGATATCTTCTCCTTTTTTTTCCTGTATGCCGTGAACGGCCAACTCAGAAAGATATGTAGAAAGGGCTACTATTTTCTTTTTTACCATTAAAATGCTTTAATTTTGGAATTACAATATTATAAATTCAACACTTGCAAAATAACACTTTTTCGACACTATTTGTTGGTCAAAATTTAATCAAATTAAAAGAAGTTGATTCTACTAATAACTTTTTAAAAAATTTGGCGTCAAAATCCGAGCCATTAGCAGAAGGGACTGTAATTATGGCAGACCATCAGTTTGCCGGAAGAGGGCAGCAGGAAAGTGTTTGGCAAACTCAAGCAGGGAAAAACATTAGTACAAGTATTTATCTAAAGCCTTCTTTTTTGCCACTTGATAAGCAGTTTTATTTAAATATTGCCGTTAGTTTGGCTGTTAGTGATGCCTTGGCTTGTTTTGTGCCGGAGGGAATAAAGGTAAAATGGCCCAATGATATGTATTACCATAATAAGAAATTAGGCGGGATATTAATCGAAAATACACTGACAGGCAATTCTTTTAAATCATCAGTAATTGGCATTGGCGTAAATGTAAATCAATCAGAATTTTCTGAAAGTATAAGTGAGCGTGCTACCTCCGTCATTCAAATTTTACAAATAGATGTGCCTTTAATGGATATTATGGAGAAAATATTCATATTTATGGAAAAATACTACTTAATTTTGAGGGGAGGGAAATATAGTATTTTACAAAATGATTACCTTGAGCGGTTGTATAACTATCAGGTTTCTGCTTTATATAAACATAACGGCGAGATTTTTGAAGGAACTATTGTAGGCGTTGAAGATAATGGCAGACTAAACGTTAATACCGAAAAAGGGTTAAAAGTTTTTAACTTTAAAGAAATTGAATTTACACACACAAAATAAACACAAAATGAAAAAAATCACCCTGTTGCTTTCGATGGTACTTTTTACCATTGCTGGCGCATTTGCTCAAATTGAAAAACCTGTAACTTGGGCTTATTCTGCAAAGAAAGTAAGTAAAACTGAAGCTATAATTTATTTAAAGGCTACAATTGATGATAGATGGCATATTTATTCTCAGAATGTAAAAGACGGAGGACCAGTAAAAACCACTTTTACTTTTGCGCCTTCTAAAGATTTCAGTTTGGTAGGTAAAACAATTGAGCCTAAAGCCATTGTTAAATATGAAAGCACATTTAAAATGAATGTGAGTTACTTTGAAAAATCAGTAATTTTTCAACAGAAAATTAAGCTAAATAAAGCAACTACAACAGTTAAAGGCGTGGTAGAATTCATGGTTTGTAACGATAAGCAATGTCTTCCGCCAGAAGAAGTTGAATTTAGTGTTCCGGTTAAATAATTGACTTCAAAATATTTACAAACAGTCCCGAATTTTTGGGACTGTTTCTTTTTAAAGTAAAATCTACAAGGTGTTGTGGTTTAAAAAAAATCGTTTCTAAAATTATTCTTAATTTCACGGTTTCAAATACACACACAAATGAAAAAGGTTTTATTATTGTTGTTAATGGCTACCATGTTTATTGCCTGGCCTGCCGTTAAGAGTTACGCCTTGGTAACTCAAGATACCACAGCAACCGCTCCCCCTGATGATATTGTTTTTACTGAGGTAGGTTCTGCACAGGACAGTGCTGCGAACAATGTTGTAAAAGACACAGTAAAAAAAGATACAGTCAAATCTGTCGCCCCAGTATCAAAAAGTGTTGATGCTGAGAAATTAACGTTATGGCAAACTTTTCTAAAAGGTTTACTATTCGGCTTTGCAGCTATCTTAATGCCTTGTATATTTCCTATGCTACCACTTACCGTTAGTTTTTTTACTAAAAAAGCCGGAAGTAAAAGGAAAGCCATTGGCCAGGCACTAATTTACGGCGTATCCATTATCATTATTTATGTTGCATTAGGAATGTTAGTCACCATAGCATTTGGCTCAGATGCTTTAAATGCGCTATCAACAAATGGAATATTTAATGCATTTTTCTTTTTGATGCTTGTTGTTTTTGGTGCGTCTTTTCTTGGTGCGTTCGAAATTACTTTGCCAAGTGCCTTTGTAAACAAGATTGATGCAAAATCTGATAAAGGTGGTTTAATGGGCATCTTTTTTATGGCCTTCAGTTTGGCGCTGGTGTCCTTTTCATGTACGGGGCCGCTTATTGGAACATTGCTGGTGGATGCCGCATCAAAAGGAGATAGATTAGGCCCTGCAATAGGAATGTTTGGGTTTTCTTTTGCTTTGGCCATTCCGTTTGCATTATTTGCTATTTTTCCATCACTATTAAAATCTCTTCCAAAATCAGGGGGATGGTTAAACAGTGTAAAGGTTGTTTTAGGATTTATAGAACTTGCCTTTGCATTTAAGTTTTTATCAAATGTGGATCTGGCATACCACCTAAACTTATTGGACAGAGAAGTTTTCCTGGCCATTTGGATTGCTATTTTTGCTTTAATGGGAATTTACCTTTTAGGGAAGATCAAATTTTCTCACGATAGTGATTTGCCATATTTGTCAGTACCAAGAACATTTTTGGCTATTATTGTATTTGCCTGGGTAATTTATTTGATTCCGGGTATGTGGGGTGCACCATTAAAATCAATCAGTGCATTTTTACCTCCAACTGCAACACAGGATTTCGATTTGAATAATCTAACTGCTTCACCTGCCAGCACAGGAAATAAAACATCTATCGGCGAAAAAAAATATGCCGAGCTGTTTCATAGATTAACGCCTAAAGGATTTGATCCTTATTATGATTTCGAACAGGCCAAACAAGCATCAAAAGAATTAGGAAAGCCAGTTTTAATTGATTTTACCGGATGGAATTGTGTAAATTGCCGTAAAATGGAAAACAATGTATGGTCTGATCCGGAGGTTGCAAAAAGATTAAAGAATGATTTTGTAATGGCCGAACTGGTAGTAGATGACAAGACAGAATTGCCTGTAGAAGAGCATTATGTTTCTACTTTTAGTAAGAAGAAAATAAACACGATTGGGAAGAAGTGGAGTGACTTTCAGGCCGCAACTTTTAACAGTAATTCTCAACCTCAATACGTGATTGTAGATGGTGATGGAAATGTTTTAGTTCCACCTCAGGGCGCAGATTATGAGCCTGAGAACTACATTAAATTTTTAGACAAGGGAAAGGCAGCTTTCCAAAAACAAACAAATGAATAAGATCAAGAACATTGGCGTTTTAACCTCTGGTGGAGATTCGCCAGGCATGAACGCCGCAATTAGAGCTGTTGTTAGGGGCTCTATTTATTATGATATTGAAGTAACGGGGTTTCTCCGTGGATATGAAGGATTAATCAACAATGATTGTATCCCTATGGACCGCAAATCCGTTGCGAATATTATTCAGCGTGGCGGAACTATTTTAAAAACGGCCCGTAGTGAAGCATTCAAAACAGTTGAGGGTAGGAAAACTGCTTACGAAAACCTAAAAGCCAACGGAATTGATGCCCTGGTGGTAATTGGAGGAGATGGAACATTTACAGGAGCCAATGTTTTTTCTAAAGAGTTCGATTTTCCTATTGTGGGCTTGCCAGGTACCATAGATAATGATTTGGCAGGTACCGATTTTACCATCGGTTATGACTCTGCCATCAACACCGTTATTGATGCGGTAGACAGGATCAGGGATACGGCCGAATCACATGATAGGCTTTTTATTGTCGAAGTGATGGGTCGTGACTCCGGATTAATTGCTTTAAGAAGTGGAATTGGTGTGGGCGCAGAGGCCATTATGATTCCAGAGGCTAACATGAACGCTGATGATATTTTACATAAATTAGAGCATAGCCGTAAGGATAAATCCTCAAAAATTATTATTGTTGCCGAAGGCGATGATACAGGGGGTGCATTTAAGGTTGGGGAAATTTTGCAGGAAAAATACCCACATTACGATACTAAAGTTTCCGTTTTGGGGCATATTCAACGCGGGGGCAAGCCAACCTGTATGGACCGTGTGCTGGCCAGCCGCTTAGGCGTAGTTGCAGTAGAAGGTTTAATTCAAGGAGAAAGTGGTGTAATGGTGGGGCAGATTAACCGGGAAATCGTTTTTACTCCTTTTGATCATGCTATCAAGCATATTAATGCGGAGAAGGTAAGTTCTAAATGGCTCAAGCTAATAGACATTCTTTCGTTTTAAACAAAAATAAAGTATAAAAGAAAAGTCTTTCCCGCACCGGAAAGACTTTCTTATTTTTTGCTTAGTTTTCGCAATAAGCAAATTTCTTAATCGGCTAAAATTACCGCAGTACCATTGGCGCTTACCATCAGCATGCTTCCGCCGCTGCCCACTGTTTCGTAGTCTAAGTCAACACCAACAATAGCATTTGCACCAAGTGCGGCCGCATATTGTTGCATTTCGTTAACTGCAGTATCTTTCCCCTCTCTTAAAACACGTTCGTAAGAACTCGATCTGCCTCCTACTATATCTGTTATTCCTGCAAATAAATCTTTAAAAATATTTGCGCCGATAATGGTTTCTCCGGTTACTAAACCGATATATTTTATAATTTTTCTGCCCTCAACTGTAGGCGTTGTGGTTACTAACATAGTTTTAGTTTTTTATAATTAGAGCAAATTTTTTACGAAATGTTACATCTTCATAAATGCGGCAACCCAATAAAAATTACACTTTAGGCCTAAAATTACAGACCTCGATAAGAGTTATAGCAGCAAATCCGCTACCTCTTCCCAGTTATTTACGCGCTCATACTCTTTAACCAATAAATTATGTGGCGAGGTAAATAATAAAGGCCGGCCAGGAAAATTTATAAAGTTTTTAGTGCGGTCGTCAATGATGATATCAACATTCACAATCTTATTTCCGCAGAACATGATGTGCTGCCAATCTATGAAAGGAAAATGTTCGGCCAACCAATCATACTTATCCACCAATGAGTTACGGAACTCCATTGCTGCTGAAACAATGTAAACATCATACTTCTGTTGTAGGGTCTTAATTACGCGTTGGCTATCAGCAATAACGTCAAGATCACGAAAAAAGCCAGGCTCATTGATATATTCGAACCATTTCTGATTCACATCTTGTGGAACATGGTGATAGATTTCATTCCCGGCGTCAATCTTTAAGTCTAAAGGGACATTAAAGTCCCGGTTATACAATTTAATAAATTTTCCAACGGCATCGGCAATCACCTCGTCCATATCAATCGCAATTTTTTCCATTTGTATCTGCAGGTATTTTGGTGTAAATATCCTGAAAACAAAGAAATTAAACTATGTTTTTAATTTCCAGGATTTTAGTTATCTTTGCAGCCCCGCAGCATGAAGCTCCGGGAACTATGTTGAATACATAAATACAAAAGAAAATGGCAACTAAAATCAGATTGCAAAGATTCGGTAAAAAAGGAAAACCTTTTTTCCACGTTGTGGTAGCAGATTCCCGCTCTCCACGTGATGGTAAATTTATTGAGCGTTTAGGTTCTTACAACCCAAATACCAATCCTGCTACCATCGAAATTAACTTCGAAAAAACTTTAGCTTGGGTTAACAGTGGTGCACAACCAACTGATACTGCTCGTGCTATCCTTTCTTACAAAGGTGTTTTATACAAAAAACACTTAGAAGGTGGTGTTAAAAAAGGAGCTTTAACTCAAGAACAGGCAGATGAAAAATTTGCAGCTTGGTTAGATGCTAAAGCGGGTAAAATTTCTGGTAAAACAGAAGGTTTAGCTACTTCTAAAGCAGATGCACGTAAAGCAGCATTAGCAGCAGAAGCTAAGAAAAAAGAAGATAAAGCAGCAGCTATCGCAGCCAAAAATGCACCAGTTGCAGAAGAGGTTGTGGAAGAAGAAGCTCCAGCTGCTGAGGCTGAAGCAACTGAAGAAGCTCCTAAAGAAGAAGGCGCAGAATAGTTTTAATTATTTTGTCTCATGAAATAGCGTTCCGATCTCCGGAACGCTATTTTTATTAATACCCCCTGCCCCTAAAGGGGGGTGTTAACAAGTTCCCTGTAGGGGATTTAGGGGTAGAAATGAAACACGAAGAAGCATTTTACATCGGTTACGTAACCAAAACGAGAGGTTTAAAAGGAGAAGTTCAGGTATTTTTTGAATTTGATGAATACGAACAGCTCGAATTTGATGTGATATTTGCTGATATGAATGGCAAACTCGTTCCATATTTTGTAGCCTCGGCTAAACTACAGGCCAATAAAACAGGCTACTTCAATTTTGATGATGCTGATCATATTGATAAAGTGCAGCCGTTATTAAAGAAGAAATTGTACCTACCCCTTTCGCAAATGCCCGAACGCGAAGAAGGAGAGTTTTTCTATACCGATTTTAAAGGTTATTTAGCGATAGATGAAACTTTAGGCAAATTGGGCGAAATTCTGGAAGTAAACGAATATCCACAGCAATTTGTGGCTACGGTGATGTATAAAGATACGGAAGTCCTGTTTCCGCTAAACGAAGATTTTATTGTAGAATACGATGAGGATGAAAAGATCATCACCCTTAATTTACCTGAAGGTTTGCTGGATGTGTATCTGGAAAAATAAATCATCCGACATATTAAAATTAATTATCATGATATAGATCTAAATTTTTATATTGGTTGTATCTAATTAATTCTTTTATGTTCAAAAAAAGCTCTAAAGCTATTGCGGTACTTTTAATCGCTGCTTCGTTTCAATCCTGCACCACACAAAAACTATCTTTCAAGGCTAACAAACCATTAGTTGGGATTTGGCAAAATGTTAAAGAGCCAGCATCTTTTATCACTTATACCGAAGATGGTCATTTTTACAATAGTTATAAAGAGGGCGATAATCAGGTGATTACACACAGTGGTAATTATAAAATTATAGGGAATGATGCCTATTTGCTTGATATCACATATGAATTGCCTAACCGAAAGTATGCACTAAAAGATCGTCAGTACATCAATCATTATGTTTTTGGAAAAGATTTGAAAAGTGTAAAGCTTTCCGGGGTTGTATCTGGTAAATCTGGCTCGGATACCCTTAAATGGGAAGAAAATATGGTAAAAGTGAAGTCATTGTAGCGACTGTATTCAAAAACTTTAAACCCGATATGAGAAAAGTTTTCAAATCCGTTATTCTTGTGGCTTTTTTTTTCTTAAGCTCGAATTGTATTATTGCCCAGGAGAAAGCAACCTTATCTGATTTTGTCGGTGCATGGGAATTTGTAACTCCACCCCGCCAGTCGGATGCACCTCCTATGCCGTTTTTATCAACGCTAAAGGTATTTGATACCATGGGCAACTGTCTACAGTTAAAAGTGACTGAACAGGGTACAGTGATCTGGCAAACCGCTAAAATTGAAGTAGAAAGCGAAGATACTTTGAAAGAAAGTGTAAATTATGCTATCAGTCAGCCTTTAAATAATGCTATTTTTAAACTGAAATATAAAATTTTCGATGGGCCTGACGGGACCAGGTATCTGGGCATAAAGGGTGGTGCAAAACAGGTTGAAGGAAAAGAAACGTATGAATGGCAGGAATTATGGCGGAAAGTTGATAAAATAAAAAAGGCTGAATAATTTAATTTATGTCTAGAAGAAATAATTCCAATCTTATTTTGCTGCTAATACAATCAAAATAGACAAGGCTTATCTTTGAATTATAAATTCTTAATAGAAGTTGAGAAAATGTTTTGATGTGAAAGAGACCGTTGAGCGGCGAGATTTGGAGAAATGTAGCAGATTGCAAATAGATATAACAAAGGTAATTTAACTCAAAAGGCTATCTTTGCACTATGCGTTTCGATATTATTACAGTTTTACCCGCTTTATTAGAAAGCCCTTTTGCCCATTCAATTTTACAGCGTGCACAAAAAAAAGGCATTGCCGAAATTGTTGTGCATAACCTGAGGGATTATGCCACTAACAAACAAAAAAGTGTAGACGATTATCAGTATGGCGGTGGTAGTGGTATGGTAATGGGTATTGAGCCTTTTGCAGCTTGTATCGAAAAACTGCAGGCAGAAAGGGAATATGATGAGATTATATTTATGAGTCCAGATGGCGTTACTTTAAACCAGAGTACGGCCAATGAGCTATCTATTAAAAAGAATATCATTATTCTGTGCGGCCACTACAAAGGCATAGATCAGCGTATACGCGATATTTTTGTAACGAGAGAGATATCTGTTGGCGACTATGTTTTAAGCGGTGGAGAGCTGCCTGCTGCTATTGTGGTAGATGCTGTAGTGCGCTTAATCCCCGGGGTTTTAAATGATGAGACTTCGGCCCTGTCTGATAGTTTTCAGGGTGAGCTATTGGATGCACCGGTTTATACCCGGCCAGCAGATTGGCGTGGGCATAAAGTGCCAGATGTTTTATTGAGTGGCCATGAGGCAAGAGTGAACGAATGGAGGCACGAACAGGCCTTAGAACGGACTAAAACCCGCCGCCCTGATCTTTTGGAATAGAAGCAATTAACACAATCGAATGTGGAATTCATAAAGAATGTGGAAAAAATTAAAATAGGTTTTTTTTTCTCGAAAATAATCCCTAATATTGCAATCCGATTTTCACGGGATGAAATATCGATTTAATAGCTTAAAATCATGGATTTAGTAAAATTTGTTGAAGAGCAGGCCATCGCGAAAAAAGATTTTCCTGCGTTCAAGTCTGGCGATACAGTGAGCGTACACTATAAAATTCGCGAAGGTAATAAGGAACGTATCCAAATTTACCAAGGTGTTGTAATACAACGTAACAGTGCAGGTGCTAACGAAACTTTCACGGTTCGTAAAATGAGCAACGGCGTTGGTGTTGAGCGTATTTTCCCTTTTAGTTCTCCAAACATCGAGAAAGTTGAAGTGAATAGCTATGGTAAAGTTCGTAGAGCGAAATTGTTCTATTTACGTGCTTTAACTGGTAAAGCTGCTCGTATCAAATCATTGAGAAAATAATATTCTTTATTATATGATATAGCCTTCACGATTAATTTCGTGGAGGTTTTTTTGTTTATACTTTTGTTAAATGTTAGATTCTGCTTTTTTCGACCAGGTTTTTTGGGGCAATAGTGTGAAAGCCTATTTCCTTTTCGGAGGAATTCTGTTTTTAGGTCTGGTATTTAAAAATATTTTTTCCAAGCTATTGAGCAGGTTGCTCTTTAAGCTTTTCAGAAATTTCTCCAATCAATCGCATAACGATGCGTTTGTTGCGCTACTTGTAAAACCAATAGAGGTTTTTATTCTGTTAGCCACGCTTTACCTTTCTATCAACCAGTTAAAGCATCCGTTAGAGGTAGCTGTATTCCATTATAGTAAATTAATCGGTAAGGTTAAAGAGTTGATCCCGGTAACCATTGGGGATTGTATAGACCGGATATTTTTGTTTGGAATCATTTTATCTGTTTTTTGGATTATCTTAAGAATAATCGACTTCATTAGCCACGTTTTGTTGTATAAAGCATCGCTTACTGAAAATAAAGCCGATGATCAATTGGTGCCCTTCTTAAAAGAACTGTTTAAAACAGTCGTGATCTTTATCGGTTTTTTTACCCTGTTAGGTTTTGTTTTCGAGGTTAATGTATTGACACTGATTACAGGACTGGGTATTGGTGGTATTGCCATTGCTTTGGCTGCTAAGGAGAGTTTAGAAAATCTGATCGGTTCATTTACTATTTTTTTAGATAAACCTTTTACAGTTGGCGATCTGGTAAAGGTTGATGGCGTGGAAGGTACTGTGGAAAAGGTTGGTTTCAGGAGTACCAGGATCAGAACTTCTGAAAAAACCATGGCTACCCTACCCAACAGAGGCATGATAGACGGGGTTTTAGAAAATCTTTCCTTGCGAAACTCACGTAAGGTATCATTTGTAATCGGACTCACCTACGAAACCAGTTCAGATTCGTTAAGAAAAATTATCTTCGAGATACAGGATTATATCAATCATCATCAGGGCACTAGCGACGATGGTAATGCCTCCTTTAAAAGCTTTGGCGATTCAGGTCTGAATGTAGAGATCAACTATTTCGTAACCGTACTTAATTATGCTGAATTCCTAAAAATCAGGCAGGAAATCAACCTCGAAATTATGGATATTGTTGTCCGTAACCAATCAGATTTTGCTTATCCTACTCAGCGTTTAATTAGCGACAAGCCAGCGTCCTCTGGTGCTAAGGAAGAAGTGGGTAATGATGCTACCGATTAGTGCTGATCCCTTGTACGTCTAGACAAACCACTGCGTAAAGTAAGGAAATTGCCATACAGAAGCATAATGGATAAAGAAAAAAGGTTGCTTTTTTTTTAAAGCAAAGCCTGTGGCAATGATCAAAGTTTGTTCCTGCTATACACTACAAGTCCTCTCCCGATGAAAAATCGGGATCCGGGCTTTCCGTTGCTATCAGGTTTAAGTGGGTTCTTCAGTGTTTCAAAATACTTTCAGGTCCGGTGGGGTGTATCCTCATAGACCACCGCATTAATCAAATTAGTAATGAAAACAAAAAGCCGGATTAGCGTTAACTAAACCGGCTTTTTTATGAAATATGATATCCTTAACTTAAAGTTGCCAAGGTAGTGATCCCACCTTTTACAACCTGGTTTAGTTCTACATTAACTTTGGTGCCTACCGGAAGAAAAACATCAACTCTTGATCCGAATTTGATGAAACCGAATTGTTCAGTTTGTATCACCTGATCGCCCTCTTTTACATACCATACAATTCTACGGGCTAATGCGCCTGCAATTTGACGGAACAATACAGGTGTACCATTTTTATGTTCAACAACGGTTGTAGTACGCTCATTCTCAGTAGATGACTTTGGATTCCACGCGGCAAGATATTTTCCTGGGTGATATTTAAAGAACTTTACCACTCCTGAAATCGGGTTACGGTTGATGTGAACATTTATGGGCGACATAAAAATCGAAACCTGTAAACGTTTATCTTTAAAATATTCGCCTTCTTCCGTTTCTTCAATTACGACTACTTTACCATCTGCAGGGCAGATAACGAGGTTATCGCCTGAAGAAAAGCTGCGGCTTGGATTCCGAAAAAACTGCAATACAATAATAAATAATGCCGCTGAAAAGATATAGATAAACCAGCGCAACCAAGTAATGTCATGGTATTTATAATCCACTACGGCGTTGATTACGAAGATAAATAATAGGCTTATGGCAATGGTGGTATAGCCTTCTTTATGTATGGTCATTGTTTTAGAAATTATTGGGCAAAGGTGCGAAAAATAAATTAATCCAATCTAAAAATTATGCGCCTGTTGCTCTGTAAATATCAGTCAGGTTTCTGCCAAGGCCATTATAATCCAGGCCATAACCCACCACAAACTCATTAGGTATTTCAAAACCAACATATTCTAGCGCTTTAATTTCATATTTTAAAGCACTCGGTTTAAGTAAAAGAGAAGCTACTTTAACTGAAGCTGGATTTTTTTCATTTATCGTTTTTAAAATATGCGTTAAAGTTAATCCTGTATCAACAATATCTTCTACGATGACGATATCTCTACCTTCGATGTGATCTGGCAATCCGATCAGTTCTTTCACATTCCCCGAACTTGATGTTCCTTCATAAGAAGCTACACGCATAAAAGCAACTTCGCATGGTACATTAATCTCTTTGATCAAATCAGCCATAAATAGGAAGCTACCATTTAGCACACCGATAAATAACGGGCATCTATCCTCATAATCTACATTCATCTGGATACCCAGCAAACGAATCCTTTTGTTTAAAGTATCATTTTCTAAAAATATCTCGAACTCTTTATCCTCTACTTTTATTTTGTGCATGCCGCTTAAAAATGGTTAATGTTTAGGTTAACTAAAAACTGTGAACTGCCAACTGATAATCCGTTATTGTTGCAAGCTCTTTTCCAGTTCCTTTTGGCGTCTCCGTTCTTCTCTTCGCTCCTGCCTCAATTGCTTTTTGGTTTTAGTGGTATCGGCTGGCGTGGTCATCTGTTTATTGGTTGTCGTATCTTTTTTAGGACTGCCACCGAAAAGGCGTTCGAAAAAACTTTTATTTTTGTCGTGTACAATTACAACTGGTAATCCATCCCCATCATCGTCAAAAGCAGCGGTATCAACCACAGCAGTGTCTGGTGCTAAGTAACGACGCAGTCCTTCTCTTAAGCGAACATTATAAAAGCCATAACCAGAAGTGTCGCCAGGTGTTAAACCTTTTCTGGCCATAATATTACCCATAAACCTGAAATAATTAAACATGTAGGGTTTAAGGCTACCATCGGCCATAAATTTATACATCGAAGCTTTTGGTTTAGGCACAATACTGGCAAGAAATAGCCCTTCGCCAATGGTTAAATCTGCTGGTTGTTTTCCAAAATAGTACCTTGATGCTTCCCCTATTCCGTAAATGTTCTGTCCCAGCTCCATGATATTGAAATATACCTCCAACATCCGCTGTTTACTGATCAGGTGGTTATGTTCGATAAGCCAAACAATTAAAATCTCTTCGGCTTTACGGGCCAAAGTTTTCTGACGACTCAAATACACGTTTTTAACCAGCTGCATGCTGATGGTACTGCCACCGCGTTTAAATTTCTTTTCCTTAAAATTTACAGCGATGGATTTGCGGATAGATTCTTCAACAAAACCATTGTGCGTAAAAAAAGAAGGATCTTCTGCAGTTAAAACGGCATTGATAAAATTCTTTGAAATGGCTGATAATGGCGTGAAATTTGAGTTCGATGGGCCAATGGTAATATCACGCATCGGTTTGCCGTACTCGTATGGGGTATAGATAAAAGTACTGTTGATTTTTTGTAAGTTGGTTTTGCCCCATTGCAAAATTTTAAAATTAACCGGTGTGAGCGTGGAGTTGAAGCGTACACTATCCGGCACTTTGGTATCCAGGTAAAAATTAAGGCTGTATTTAACCTTGCCTTGTACTTTTAATCCTTCCAGCGATTCAAACAAACCCTGTGGAAATGCATCTAAAACAGCTTGCGCATCCTGTTCTTCAGCATTTAGCTTTAGCTCATATATTTTGTTTTTTCCTAAAGTATATTTAACAAACGGATGGATTTGTGCATTTTTTAAATAGGCTGTGGAGCTACTGTCTAACGCAATATAATTAGGCCCAACTAAAATATCGGCATCCAGTTTTGCGCTTTGTACAATAATATCGTTTGATGCAATACGCGGCTGATTGATCAACATATTTTTAACTGACCATGAGCCAGATATCTTGTAATCATCACCACTGTATTTGGCATTTTTTAATTCGGTCTGTAAGGTGTCGAAGCTAAGCTTTGCATGCAATTTACTGTTGAGGTAAGGCAGTTCCAGCTTTTTTCCATCTGCATAGGCTAAAAAGTTCAACTTTTTGCTCCCTGGATTAACATAACCGTTAATATGCCAGGTAGCTTCGTTATTATTTACATCAATGGTTGATTTTAAGTCGCCTCCATCAATTATGGCATTGGTTGCAAAACTCAATTTGGCCGTATCATGATCGTTTAGCTTAAAAACCATGTTTTTTACATCCATATCATCAGGAATTTTATATAGCACCTGATTTAAAATATTGCTGGCTATTTCTGATAAATTGGCTTTTTGATTGTTCTGAGTGCTGTCTTTTTTCTTCCGTTTTAAGATGAAATCGATATTTGTAGCCGAATCTTTTAGCACAATGCTAACATAACCTTCTTTGAGTTTTACTTCTGAAAGTTTTACATTACCGAATATTAATGGCAAAAGTTTAACGCTAACACTCAGCTCATTAATATTTGAAAGTGTATCACGTTCTTTAGGAACGACAGAAATATGGGTCATTTTAACGGTGCTGAGCCCGGTAAAGTCGGCTGATCCGATTTTAACCTCCAAATCATAATCTTTATCGGCTTTGGCAATTGCTTTAGCCACCATTCTTTTAAGAAGTGCTTCCCTTTTGCTATAGGCTACGGCCCCTAGAGCAATACAAACGACGAAAAAAACACCTAAAAACCAGGCTCCGATTTTTAAATATTTTTTGGGGATCTTAATTTTTGGTATTCGCATATAGTCGTTAAAATGATTAATTGCTTAAACGTAACAATTAAATGTTTATTTCGTGTTAAAATTACAGTTAAAAAGCCTAAATAAAAGTATTTGTGGCTATGTTTTGTTAATTTTGAATTTAAATTAATACCATGCAGATTAGCCCGCAACAAGTTTTAGATGCGCTTAAAAATGTCGAAGATCCCGATCTTAAAAAAGACCTGGTTACTTTAAACATGATTAAAGATTTACAGATAGCCGATAACCAAGTTAATTTTACATTGGAGCTTACTACGCCGGCATGTCCGATGAAGGAAATGCTGAAAAATGCCTGTACAAATGCCATTAAGCATTTTGTATCGCCAACGGCAGAAGTAGTGATCAATGTAACGTCGAGGGTTACTCAGCCCAGCAATTCATCATCGTTAGATAACATCAAAAACATTATTTTGGTTTCATCTGGAAAAGGAGGAGTTGGTAAGTCTACTGTGGCGAGCAATCTTGCGGTCGTATTGGCTAAAGATGGTGCCAAAGTTGGCCTTATTGATGCCGATATCTATGGCCCATCGGTACCAACCATGTTCGATCTGGTTGATGCAAAGCCAGGCGCCGAAGAAACAGCTGATGGAAAAACGAAGATTTTACCTATCGAAAAGTATGGCATTAAGTTGCTATCACTTGGTTTTTTTGCAGATCCCGGACAACCAGTGCCTTGGCGAGGGCCAATGGCTTCGAATGCAGTAAAACAATTATTTAACGATACCAATTGGGGAGAACTGGATTATCTGATCGTAGATCTTCCACCGGGAACGGGCGATATCCACATTACCATTACGCAAAGTTTCCCAATTTCTGGGGCGGTTGTGGTTACTACACCGCAACAGGTTGCGCTGGCTGATACCCATAAAGGTTTGGCGATGTTCAGAATGCCGGGAATTAATATCCCTATTTTAGGTGTTATAGAAAACATGTCTTATTTTACACCAGCCGAATTGCCCGAAAACAAATATTATATTTTTGGAAAAGGTGGCGGTACCGAGCTTGCAGCACGTTTTGATGTGCCTTTTTTAGGTGAGATCCCAATCATCCAGAGTATTTCTGAAGCTGGAGATCAAGGAAAACCTGTAGCACTAAATCAAAACCCCTTATTGGATGTTGTATTTGGAGATATCGCCAGTAAAATTGCGCAACAAATATCCATCAATAACGCACAAATGGTGAATTGCTAAAAAATTACTATTTTTAAAAATTAAAATATATATAATGAATTTAACAGAACAAGTAGAACAGGCATTGGAAACTATCAGGCCGTATTTAAAGGCTGATGGAGGTGATGTTTCTGTTGAAGAAATTACAGCCGAAGGAACGGTAAAGCTTAAGCTTTTAGGCAATTGCGGTTCTTGCCCGATGAGTTTTATGACTATGAAATCTGGTATCGAACAAGCCATTATGAAAGCTGTTCCGCAGATTACTTCAGTAGTTGCCGTTAACATGGCCGAACAAGAATAAGCTTTAACAATATTTAACAAGGAAGTTTTATTAATAAAATTACTTTTGTCTTAATGAGATATTGTGTTATCCTAATTTGCCTTATTTTTTCTGTAACCGCTTTCGCACAACAAAAGCCGGCTCAGGATAAACTGATCCAATTTTCTGGGATTATTACCGATATCGACAGTTCAAACGTAATACCATATGTTACCATCACCAATCTTTCTGCCAGGAGTAAAAGGGTTGGTGCCGATTACAGGGGATATTTTACTTTTATTGTTAATCCTGGTGATACGATTTTATTTACAGCCATTGGTTACAAGAAGTTTTCTACGGTGATACCGGAAAGTACGCCAGATAGTAAGTACACCATTATGGTTAAATTGAAAGCGAATGTGATCGATTTACCTTCTGTGCGCGTTTTCCCATGGGCAACTACAGAAGAATTTACCCGTGAGTTTTTATCAATGAAACTGGCGGATGATGATATGGCTATTGCCAAAAAGAATCTTTCGCGTTCATCAATCGATGGTATGATCCAAACGCTACCGCGCGACGGACAGGAAATCGGCAGTCAGAATTACCGCTATAATTTTGACAGGATGATCAATAAGAATATGGTTCAAACCAATCCACTACTTAATCCTTTCGCCTGGGGCAAGCTGATGCAGCAGATCTTTGATGGTGATAAGAGCAGGACGAATTAGTCGGGAGTCTTAAGTCCGGAGTCCTTAGTCTTGGACACCGGAGTTTAATTAATAATCATATCATCATTCAGATTTAAACATATCCGGAATGAAACTTTTTCCCTCTCAATCATTCGTATTACACGCTGATATTTCAGCTCATGAAGCCTGGGATAATTTATCAGGCACATTGCTAAAGGATCCAAAGCGTCCTTTATATTTCATTTTCCGAAATCCAGATGATGTACCATTCAAAGGATATATCAATGGTTCGAAATTTAATATCTCAAGAAATTTATCGTATAGAAACTCTTTTCAGGCAGAAATTTCAGGAGAAATATTTGCAGAAAGTAGTGGTTGTAAAATAGTTGTTAGGCTAAGTTTAATGCCCTTTGTTAAAGGTTTTTTAATGCTTTGGTGCTCATTTTCAGCATTGTTTTGCTTAATGTTTATTTTGGGGGCGATAAAACATCAGGAGCCTAAGCTGGCATCTGGCTCATTAATACCATTGGGCATGATTGGGTTTTGCTATTTAATTGTATCTATTGGCTTCAAATCTGATTGTGAAGCGTGCCGAAAATCACTAAATGCTATTTTTAAGGTTGAACCGTAACCTATCTTTAAAGGGAAAGAACGGTGGTTGATGAATCTTATATCAAAAAGATCCTGAAATGAGCACAGGATGACATCCGGGGCTTAATAATGGTAGTATTGCCTTCTAATAAAAAAGGGAAAACGTTTTCCATTTTCCCTTTTGCATCTTCCATCGAAGCCTATCTTTTCTTGCTTTTGTTCGGAAATTTCATTTTGTAATCTGTTTTGATATTTCCTTTCGAAATGGCATCCAGTTTACTTTTAAGCATCGTTTTGCGTAGTACACTTACTTTATCGGTAAATAATTTACCTTCGATGTGGTCGTATTCATGCTGAATTACACGTGCTGGCATTCCATCAACATCATCGGTATGTTCTACCCAGTTTTCATCAAAATAAGTAATTTTGATGTTGGGTTTCCGCATGATGTTTTCGCGAATATCTGGAATGCTTAAGCAGCCTTCATTAAAGCTCCAGGCTTCGCCTGTTTCTTCCAAAATTTCAGCATTTATAAATACTTTTTTATAGCCAGGGTTTCCGTCTTCATCTTCACCGGTATCTACAATAAACAAACGGATTGGCAAACCGATCTGCGGCGCAGCCAAGCCCACACCATTGGCGTAATACATGGTGTCGAACATATCGCTGATTAATTGTTTTAATTCTGGATAATCTTTATCGATATCGGTTCCTACCTTTTTCAAAACAGGATCTCCGTAAGCTACTATTGGTAATTTCATTGTATTGTGTTTTATGACGAAAAAAGTCAAGCAATGCAAATCGCATTTTTTTTACAAAAATAACAATTATTCTGCTATTGGGCAGAAAGTAAAGACATTCAGCTGCTCAATATTTAAAATCTCATCGGTTACTTCTATCATTTGCCTCGTGGTAACTGTGTTAATTTTCTCAAAAACGTTTTCCAACGAGTCTATTTTATTATGATCGATCAAACTTTTTGCCATTGAAATGATTAAACCAATCCTGTTTTCTTCTCCCAAAGCAATCTGTCCGATAAACTTGTTTTTGGCCTTTTGAAGCTGTAAATCATTTAAAGGTTGATCTCTGAGCTTTTTGATTTCCTTGAAAATTAAAGATAGTGCTTTGGCCTGTTTTTCTTTATCTGTTCCAAAATAAATAGAAAAAATACCGGTATCACTTAGTGGTGAAAAATTGGATTCGATGGTATAAGCAATGCCGTATTTTTCCCTGATCTGCAGATTTAACACCGAACTCATTCCGTTGCCGCCAAAGTAATTATTCAATAGCATTAAAGGAACTTTCTGTGTTTGGTGGGTAGAATATGCCTGTGTACCCAAAATGCAGTGTGCCTGCATAATCGGTTTGTAAATGGTGGTATTGCTTGGTGGAAGTATAGCTGGTTTAACCCTTACTTTATTTGGGTTATTCATTTCAACATCCGCAAAATGTTTGCTTCCATTATTTACAATTTTATTTAGATTATAATTGCCTAAAACAGCCACTACAATTTCATTTGTGCGATAATTGGCCTTTCTGAAATTGATTACATCCGCTCTGGTAAAGTGCTGAACGGTTTCGGTTGTACCCAAAATGTTATTACCTAAAGCATGGCCAGCAAAAAGCATATCTTCAAAATCATCATTGATGGCTTCTTCAGGTTGATCCAGATAAGAAGAAATTTCATCCAGAATGACACTTTTCTCTTTATCCATTTCCTCTTCGGGAAAAGTTGAATGGAAGAGAATATCGTTGAAAAGATCTAAGGTTCTATCTAAATAAGGATTTAAAAAAGAAGCATGTACGCAGGTATATTCTTTAGTGGTATAAGCATTTAAATCTGCCCCAACACTTTCTAAGCGATTTAAAATCTGGTTAGTACTCCGTTTTTCGGTACGCTTAAAAATCAAATGCTCAATAAAGTGTGCTAAACCTGCCTTGCCTTCAGGCTCGTCTCGCGATCCTGTATTAACGATGATGCATGCGTGAGATATGGCAGAGGCCGCGGGCACGTGTAATAAGCGAATGCCATTTGGCAAAGTGTGAACATTGTATTCCATTGAGGGGCAAAGATAAGGCTAATTGCTTATAAAGACCCGGAATCTGGATGTTGCAATTGTAAAGTGGAAATCAATTTATCCTTAGTTGGGCGTTTCAATACCAAAAATATAAAATTAGCTGCCCCGAAAATCAAAAAGAACGAATTACGTGTCATAAAGAAACCAACGATATTAAAGAGGGCCCCACCTTCCAATAAAGCTGAACTAATGATAAATGCACTTTGGTACATATTCATTTTGACATCATCAGAAGCCGTTTTATCAATTTTAGCGATTAAATTTCGGTAAAAAAAGATACTTGCAGAGAGCGTGATTAATCCCATGACCGGAAAAATCGGGTTAAAAGGTGCCGTTGTTTTAGGATCGGCATCAAAAAACATGATCTCGCGGTTAAGAAATATCGTTACCAATGCAAAAAGTAATACACTTGAGCACAGCGCAAGATGAATGATTTGTATTGTTTTTAGTTGAGTATTCATGTTGGGATAAGTTTTGATTCAAATTAAAAATACGGCCGTCATTCCTGCGTGGGCAGGAATCTAATGCAGTCAGCTTTAAGATTCCCAATCAAGTTGGGAATGACGAGCCGAGTAAAAAATTATTTCGTAATTCCCTCCAGCGAGAATAAAAAGGCCCATCTCAAAGAAACATCTTTCAAATAATCAAAACGACCCGATGCACCGCCATGGCCAAATTCCATATTAGTTTTGAGCAGCAGTACATTTTTGTCGGTTTTAGTGACCCTTAATTTAGCTACCCATTTTGTAGGCTCGAAATACTGCACCTGGCTATCGTGTAAGCCTGTAGTGACCAACATATTTGGGTAAGCTTTTTTCTCGATATTTTCGTAAGGAGAATAGCTTTTCATGTAATCGTAAGCTGCCTTTTGTTTCGGATTGCCCCATTCATCAAATTCGTTTGTGGTAAGCGGAATGCTTTCATCCAGCATCGTGTTAATTACATCAACAAAAGGTACATCAGCAATAAGACCATTCCATAAATCGGGCGCCATGTTGGCTACAGCCCCCATTAACAAACCGCCTGCACTGCCTCCATGGCCATATAAATGGCCTTTTGAAGTATATTTCTGATCAATCAAATACTCTCCTGCTGCAATAAAATCAGTAAAAGTGTTTTTCTTCTTCATCAGTTTTCCGTCTTCATACCATTGGCGACCCATCTCCTGTCCACCACGAATATTGGCGATAGCAAATACAAATCCGCGATCTAGCAAACTTAAACGGGGAGAAGAGAAATAAACATCCGAATTTGAACCATAAGAACCATAACCATAAAGCAACAATGGCGATTCACCATTCTTTTCGAAGCCCTTTTTATAAACCAATGCAATGGGTACTTTGGTGCCATCTTTAGCGGTTGCGAAAACACGTTCAGTAACATAATCTTTTGGATTATAGCCGCCCAAAACCTCCTGTTGTTTCATTAGTTGCTGATCTTTCTTATTGAGGTCATAATCGTAAACCGAGTTGGGAGTGGTTAATGAAGTATAATTGTAACGCAAGGTAGTGCTATTGTATTCTGGATTCGCGCCAACACCTGCATCGTATACAGGTTCATCAAATTTGATGTAATAATCACTTTTGTCTTTTTTCAGTACACGCAATTCAGTTAATCCGTTTTTACGTTCAGATAAAACAGTAAAATCTTTAAATTCTTCAACGCTTTCCAATAAAACATCGGCACGGTGCGGAATCACTTCTTTCCAGTTTTCTTTTTCGGTTTTATCCAGTGGACATTCCATTAAACGGAAATTTTTAGCATTCCAGTTGGTTAAGATCAGGAACTTGCCATCAATAGGCATTACATCATATAGCACATCTTTTGAACGGGCCGCAAAAACTTTAAAGGGGCTTTCCGGATAGTCAGCATCAATCATTTTATATTCAGCTGTTAAAGTTCCCTGTGAGGCGATGAAGATATATTTGCCATTTTTCGATTTGCCTACCCCAATATAGTTCGTATTATCTTTCTCATCGTAAACCACCGCATCCGTTTTGGGATCTGCACCGAGGACATGTTTTTTAATTTTTTCACTCAATAGCGTAACAGGGTTTTTCGACGTGTAAAAGAACGTTTTATTATCGTTAGCCCAAGCTACTCCACCTTCGGTATTGGTAATGGCATCTTTTAAAATCTCTCCGGTTTCTAAATTTTTAATGTTAATGGTGTACTGCCGGCGCGAAACCTGATCAACACCAAAAGCTAAAAGTTTATTATCTGGACTAACACTAAATCCGGTTGCGCTGTAATAGGAATGGCCTTTTGCCAGTTGATCTACATCCAGCAAGATTTCTTCCGCTGCAGATAAACTTCCTTTTTTGCGGCAGTATTTAAAATATTGCTGACCATCTTCTGTACGTGAGTAATAATAGTACCCATTTCTAAAAACCGGAACGGATTCGTCTTTTTCTTTAATCCGGCCTTTCATTTCTTTAAACAGATCAGCCTGAAATTGATCTGTACTTTTCATCATCTTATCCAGGTAGGCATTTTCTGCTTTCAGGTAATTCACAACCTTGGTACTGTCCGGTCCTTTTTTAAAATAATCGATCATCCAATAGTAGTTGTCTACTACTGTATCGCCATGGATTACTCTTTTGTGCGGAATAATTTCTGCTACCGGGGCTTTGGCATCGGGCCACTTAATCGCTTTCATTTCTTTCTTTTGAGGGTTATTGCAAGCCGTAATTGCACTGAGCAAGATCAGGCTTGGTAAGATACGTTTCATAGCAGTTTGGTTTAGGATCAATTGCAATTTAATAATTTAGTTCAATAGTTCATTAGTCATTAGCTTATTAGTGATTAACTGATTAATTGTTTAAATCGGTTAACTGTTTTATTCGCCGAGACTTTTGACTTCGGTTATCAGACTTCGGCCTTAAAACAGTTAATCGACTCCAAACGCCAAACGCTCAACCCCAAACTCATTTACATTTTCGTAAAAATCCATCAAGCCTATAGATAATCATCCGAATTAGAAAAATTGATGTTAAATTGCCACATCCAAACGGTTTGAAATTATAATGAAATTAGGGTACAAAAAGATAGTTGTTAAAATTGGTTCGAATGTAATTACGCAGGCGAATGGTTTGCCTGATGAAGCGAGGATTAAACACCTGGTAAATCAATTGGCAGACATTAAAAAGCAGGGTATTGAGGTAATTTTGGTATCTTCTGGTGCAGTAGCATCAGGTAGAAGTTTAATCAAAGTAGCTGAAAAACAAGATGCCGTAACTACCAGACAACTATTGGCGGCCATTGGTCAGGTTAAACTGATCAATACCTATGCTAATTTTTTTGCAGCACACGAAATTCAGTGTGCACAGGTTTTGGTTACCAAAGAAGATTTTCGCGACCGGGCACATTATTTAAATATGAAAAACTGCCTGCAGATTTTGCTGCAGAATCAAGTAATCCCTGTGGTGAATGAAAATGATGTAGTTTCGGTTACCGAACTGATGTTTACGGATAATGACGAACTGGCTGGACTAATTGCCTCTATGTTAAATGCCGACGCTTTGATTATTTTATCTAATGTAAATGGCATTTATAATGGCGATCCAAAAGTAGAAGGTTCAGCTGTTATTGAGGAAATTAATGGTTCGGTTGCTAATCTGGCGTCTTTTATTCAAACGGGTAAATCTCAATTTGGCCGTGGTGGAATGATTACCAAATCGAACATGGCACAGAAAGTGGCTAAATTGGGTATCACAGTTCATATTGCCAATGGAACGATGGACAATGTGCTGACTTCTCTGTTAAACGATGAACTGGTACATACGCGCTTTGTTCCGGAGAAAAGTAAATCGGGTAAGAAAAAGTGGATTGCCCATTCTGAAACTGCGGCAACTGGGGTGGTGAAGTTAAATGATGGCGCCAAAATGGTATTAACCTCCGGTAAAGCCACCAGTTTATTGCCTGTAGGGATTATCGAAATACAAACAGACTTTTTAAAAGGCGATATTATTAAAATTATCGATGAAAAAAATAACCTGATCGGATTGGGTATTGCCGAATACGGATCGGATAAGGCCAGGGAACGAATCGGACAGAAAAAGCAAAAAGCTCTGGTACATTACGATTATTTTTATTCGGCTATTTAGTTAGGTTAACCACGGAGCCCACAGAGAAAAAATCACAGAGAGACGCAGAGTTGATAAATTCTCTCTTTTTTTCTGTGAAAACTTGGTGTTCTCTGTGGTAAAAAAGAAAAAAATGGATTACAAACAATATTTCGAAAAAGCAAAGCAGGCCAGTCGTACCTTGATTAGCTTGGACAAAGAAACAACAGATGCTATATTAAAAGATCTGTCAGAAGCTTTAGTGGCCAATACAGCCGAAATTCTTACTGAAAACGCTAAGGATTTAGCTAAAATGCCCATCGAAGACCCTAAATACGATAGATTACAATTAAGCGCTGCTCGTATTGCAGATATCGCCAACGATCTCAAAAATGTTGCCAGCTTAAACAGTCCTTTGGGTAAAGTTCTTTCTGATAAAATATTGGAAAACCAGCTTCATATACAAAAAGTTAGTGTGCCACTTGGTGTTGTTGGTGTAATTTACGAAGCGCGGCCTAATGTTACTGCCGATGTATTTTCGCTTTGTTTTAAAACCGGAAATGTTGCTGTGCTAAAAGGTGGCAGCGATGCTGAATTTTCTAACCAGGCCATTGCAAAAGTAATACATGAGGTATTGGATAAGCATAAAATCAATCGGGATGTTTTAACCTTATTGCCTGCAGAAAGGGCCGCAACCGAAGCTTTGCTAAATTCACGCGGGTTTGTTGATGTGCTGATTCCGAGGGGAAGCCAATCGTTAATTAATTATGTTCGTGAAAACAGTAAAATCCCTGTTATTGAGACCGGAGCAGGAATTGTGCATACTTATTTTGACGAGACTGGTGATTTAGAGAAAGGCAAAGCGATTATTTTTAATGCTAAAACCAGGAGAGTAAGCGTTTGTAACTCATTAGACTGTGTGTTGATTAATGAAAATAGATTGAATGATCTGCCTGCACTTTTATATCCCCTAGCTGATGGAAGTGTAGAATTATACGCAGATGAAAAAAGCTATGCAATATTAAAATCTTCTTATCCATCCCACTTATTAAAGAAAGCTACACCAGAACATTTTGGAACGGAGTTTTTATCGTTAAAGCTGGCTGTTAAAGTTGTAACGGATTTAGCAGAAGCATTGAACCACATTGCCGATTATAGCTCTAAACATAGTGAAGCCATTATTTCCGAAAATGCGACTAATATCGCTCAATTTTTAAATGAAGTAGATGCCGCGGCGGTGTATGCCAATGCCTCTACCGGATTTACTGATGGTGCACAGTTTGGCCTCGGGGCGGAAATTGGCATTAGCACGCAAAAACTCCACGCCCGTGGGCCAATGGGTTTGGAAGAACTGACCAGTTATAAATGGGTGGTGAGAGGTGATGGACAAGTGAGGAAGTGATACTATTGTCATTCTGAGCGCAGCGAAGAATCTAAAAAGATGGAAAGTAGTCATTAGATTTGTTGCCTTCGGTAAGTGTTAAAGCAGAGGAACTAACTTAGAGATTCTTCGCTGCGCTCAGAATGACAGCGTAGTTTATAACTCAAACACCTCTCCCCTTTCAGGCACTGTTACATTAAAACCATCTGCTTGCAGGGCCAGTGATAAACTTTGCAGGCTTTTGTCTTCCCCATGAACCAGGAACACCTTGTTTGGTTGGCCTGTTTGTTTAATCGTTTTTACTAAATCGTTATGATCGCCATGTCCACTCAGTAGATCTGTTTGGTGGATCGTGGCGTAGACCATCATTTCGCGGTCTTTAATGCGCACTATTGGTGCTCCGCTTAATAATTTATATCCAAGCGTTCCTTTTGCACAATAACCAATAAAAAGAATGGTACAATAATAGTTCTGAATGTTGTAATATAAGTGATCCTGAATCCTTCCTCCTTCCAACATACCTGCAGAGGAAATAATGATGCAGGGATCGAAATAATTGGAAACATCTTTACTTTCTTTCATGGTTTGAACATAAGCCAGGTGCTCAAATTCAAATTCATCACCCATGGTTTGGTAAAAATCTTTTGCCTCCTGATTCACGAGATTATGGTGTTTTCGGTAAACCTCGGTAGCCTGGATGGCCATTGGGCTATCTACAAAAATCTGAATGGGTGGCAATAGTTTTTTAGTAAATATCTGGTTTAAGGCAAACACCAGCGATTGCGTACGACCAATACTAAATGCTGGAATAATGAGCCTGCCAGGGCTTTTAATACAGGCTTCGGTAATTTCCTGAACCAGACGTTCTTCCAGTGTTTGGTCTTTGGTATGCATTCTGCCTCCATACGTGGCCTCGCTTACTACATAGTCTACTTCAGGCAGTGGCTCTGGATTAACTAAAACCGGATAATTTTCCCTGCCGATATCGCCGGTAAAAGCTATTTTTTTCTCTATACCATGATCATTTATGTTTAGAATGGCTGCTGCAGCACCCAGCAAATGGCCAACAGGTACAAAAGTTAAGCTGATATCGCCATTAATCTTAAAAGGTTTGTTGAAAGCAATGGTTACAAAACGATCGATGGTGTCCATTACATGCTTATGCAGGTATAATGGTTTTGGTCCGCTAAAATTGCCGCGTTTAGTACGTGGTTTTCTGCCCGCTTTTCTTAAAAAAAGTTCAACAGAATCGAATAATAATATCGAAGTAAGATCGGCTGTGGGCGGTGTACAAAGTACCTGGCCATCAAAACCTAATCGAACCAGTGTAGGTAAATTGCCAGAATGGTCAATGTGTGCGTGTGTTAAAATTACCAGGTTTATACTGGCTGGATCGAAAGGGAATTGTTGATTTTCTTCCTGGTAGGTCTCCTTCTCGTAATCTAATCCACAATCTATCAGTATTTTATAATGTCCAATTTCGAGCAGGTGCATACTGCCCGTTACTTGTTGTGCTGCGCCCCAAAACGTTAACTTCATCTTCTTATCTATCGCGTAAAATCTTTAGCCGTAAAGTAGTATAAATGATGGGATTTTTAAACAATCATGCGTAATTTTTTAATTATCATTGACCACAGAGAAGGATCATTTCGCACACTGAATGAATAGTAATTCCTTTAAAATATAAAATCAAACCTCTACCATTCCTGAATTTGGCCTTATTTATAGTTGATTAACTTCTCTGAATTTAAGACTCTTTGATATTTTACTTTTTGCATCTTCCGAAAAGTCTTCTAAATCAGCTGTAGTAATGGTTTTATCTACAAGCATAGCTATCACCGTATCAAAAAACCACGAATTTCTAAGTCCGTCGTATCTTCTGGCAATATGTTTATCAAAATCTGTTACAGCAGTAAAAATTTTATAATAATCGTCTTTATTGTCTTCAGGCTGTTGTGTTTTCCATTGGTCTAAAATTTCAGAAAATGCCTGCATTTCTTTTTTGAGTTCCCGTTGTAAAGCTATCTCGAATAATTTTCGGGCAACTTTGTTGTCTGCTTTTGAAAAATCCATGTGTAAATTTATACCATAAAGATAAGGATGTCATCATATATAACTGGCTTAACCCAAAGAAAGATTTTTTATCTTTGAAGAAAAATATCCGCATGCAAGAACCTTTTGATATAGAAATCGGCCCAATTAATTATTCAGTTTTTCCGGAAGGAAATGATTCATATACCATTTTTAAAGATGGAAGAGAATACATTCAAATTCAGAAAGATACTTCATCCATCTGGTTGAAAATGGATTACAAAACCGAACTTCCGATTTTTGAAGAAGACGAAGAAGTGAATGCGATTGGGCAGGCCATTGAAAATTATGTGCCTGAAGCTGAAGACGAGGAAGAAGACGAGCTATAATAAGGAATCCTCAACAGGGATGGGCAAACCAATCTCTGTTGAGGATTTAAATTTAGGCAAGAAGCTTTAATAATTCTTCTGCAACTTTTTCTGATGATGCAGGGTTTTGGCCGGTAATCAATAAGCCATCAACTACGGCATAAGGATTCCAATCGGCTATCTTACTATAATTTCCACCATTTTTTATTAACATATCTTCAACCAAGAAAGGTACTACGTTTGTTAATTGTACAGCTTCTTCTTCTGTATTGGTAAACCCGGTTACATTTTTTCCGTTTACCAGATATTCACCATTCACCTTTACATCTTTGAGTACTCCGGGAGCATGACATACAAATGCAACAGGTTTATTAGCGGTATAGAATTCGGTAATGAGTTGTTGTGAGGTTGTACTTTCTGCTAGATCCCAAAGTGGTCCGTGGCCACCAGGATAAAAAACGGCATCATAATCATCCATCTTTACATCGGCCAATGGGATGGTATTTTTCAATTTATCCAAAAGAACAGCATCTTTGTCCATTCTTTTCGTTGTTTCGGTTTGAAAAGAAGGGTCTTCACTTTTAGGGTCTATTGGGGGCTGGCCACCTTTTGGAGACGCCAATACAATATTAACACCTTTATCGGCTAATGCATAATATGGCGCAGCCAGTTCTTCTGACCAAAAACCTGTTTTTAAACCTGTATTTCCTAATTCGTCGTGGCTTGTAATCACGAATAAAACTTTCTTATTCATATTCTTTTATGTTAAGTATATCACAAAATTAATGCTGTTGGTTTTGGCTACAAAGGACTTCAATCACAGATTTAATGTGCGCGAAATCACGTTTTTGCGGAAAGTCTGCTTAAGGTTTCTCTTGAAATACCCAGGTAAGCTGCAATTATTGTTTTAGAAAGCCGTTGCATCAATTGCGGATACTGTTGAGCGAGTTGTTCAAAGCGCTCTTTTGGACTTGTAGTTAAAAGTGATAAAATTCTTTGCTGTAAAGCTACATAGCCCAAACTGTTTTTTATCCTGAAAAAATGTTCCATTTTATGGCTTTCGCTGCATAGCTGATCTAAATTATCTTTGCTGATGGAGAGTAGTTCGGAGTTTTCCAGACAGCTTATGTTGGTAATCGATTTAACACGGCCATAAAAAGCCCTGAAATCAGATAGCCACCAGTTTTCCATTGCAAACTGGATAATATATTCTTTACCGTTGGCATCCGTAAAGGTGGCCTTTAATAAGCCTTTAACTACAAAATAAATGTGATTGACAAATTCGTCTTCCTGGATGAGGTACTGATGTTTTTTAAGCATTTTGGGTTTGAAATGTGCTGCTATATGCTCAAACTCCTGATCAGTGAGGGAAATGATTTCTTCGAGGTGTGTTTTTAATTCAAAACTCATGCTATAAATTTAGCTAAATTAAGCATGAAAATTATTTTTTGGCATTCAGAATGATGCATGCATAAAAAAATAAGGCCCGATTACGAACCGGGCCTTAAATTAAAATTATTCTTTATTATCTGGTACAATCTGCAGTCCAGAATTGGCTGTCTTTAGCTACCCTGATGGTGAGGTTACTGGCATCTATACTAATGCCCGTTAAGCCCGAACCAATACTTACATAGCTGTTGTCGCCTTTCTTTTCGAATTTTACTCCGGTAATATCAGGGATATTGTTTCCAAAGTAAAAATTATAGGTTTCGCCAACTTTGCTCACGGTTACTTTTCCATCGCTGCTGGTAATTGTATTTTGGCCACTGCGGTAAGAAACTGATCCTTTGTACGTGCCTACAAAGAAATCGCGATCTGCTGGATCTGTATCTTTTTTACACGATACCATTACTGTTAATGCTATTAAAAGCATGCTGAAAATCTGGATTGTTTTTTTCATCTCTTTCACTTTTTTTAATTTTAAATAGGTCAATAATTGTAACAGTGCTATGACAATGACTATGCCAAACAGAAATGTGATTTGTGAATGAGATATATGATTAGCAATTAAGGTCAATTAAAATTAGTTTGTAATCTTCTGTATTTTAGGCTGTTAATGAGGTGTCGCTTTTTTGATTTTGGCTATTTGAATGATTCATTTTCAAAAGACTTGCTGATTCGTTTAAAGGATCAAAACTGTTTAGTTTAAAGGAGCTTGTTCAATAGCCAATAATAAACTAAAATTACTTCATGCTATTCTTTAGTATAGTTTGATGGGCCATTAATATCAACCGTTTCACCTAAAAAATGGGGTTTCCTGCCAATAATCAGATCAATAGAAGATTTTACTATAGCCAAGTACTCTCTGAACGAAGCATATTTGAAGCCTTGGTATGTTCCTTGATCTGCAGCAAAACCATAAGATTTTATTCTTAATTTATTACCAATGTTGATACATCTATTTAAATGATATTTTTGCGAGACCAGAATTGCGGTATCTATATTGAAAATAAATTTTGATCTGTAAAGTGTAGAGTAACTATCAAACCCTGCATAGTCGAGATAAATTTTACTGGTATCAACACCATGTTCATAACAGTACAGTTTCATTACAGTGAGTTCGTCGTGTGCATCACTACCGTTATCTCCTGACAGCAAAATTTTGTCAATTTTATGATTGTTATAGAGTTTTATGCCAGCATCAAGTCTGTCTTTTAAGTATTTGCCAGGTTTATTGTTGTTTATTCCCGCTCCAAAAATAATACCCACTTTAGTTTTTGGTACATCTTGTTCATTCGAATAAATTGCCGGATTAGTCTGGTGTTTTATGAGCAAATTTATAATTAATACCATAATGACACCCAAAATAAAGGCATAGAAGAGCAGTTTAATGATTTTTTTGATGTTCATTATTGATAGGTTAATTATTATCTCTTAGATGTGTGGTTTTGGATTATTGTTTTCTTTAAAATTGAGGCAATCTTTTTATCTAGATCTAAATCATCAGTTTCATCGAAATGTTCGCCAATTTTATATGGTATGTGCTTTTTATTAAGTCTATACAACTGATAATAATTGGTGCCTGTTAAACCATAACTCACAATCACCTTGTGCTTTTTGTTGTAGCTGGGGTTAACAATATTGTCGAAATCTTTTACCTTGGTTAAAGTATGGTTTTTAGGATTCACAAGGTAGAGATTGTAATACGAATTTCCTCCTCTTCCACCTGTATCTTCGAAAATTAACAGATCTTTTATATCGTCGTTGTTATAGTCTTCGTAAGTGATATTTCCAGAGATGTGGCGCATATCAAGATTTTCTTTCCAGAAAATTTTGTCTGCTGTTTTTCCGCTTTTACCGAAATAAATGTTGGCGTTAGCCGGTTCTTTATCAACTATTAAGTGTTGTATGGCCAGTACATAACTTGTATCTTTAAAGGGATAAACGTATTGCCATGCTCCTCTTGCAACAGGCTGACGGAATATTTTTTGTGCAAAAGAATTAGTAGTAATAAGTAGAAAGATTAGATAAAGGATCTTGCTCAAGGCGTCTCAATTTTTTAGTCAACTAAATATCGGTAAAAATCGTTTACAAATGTTTTTTGTCCATCATTAAAAATGTTGGTACTATTGAAGTTAATAATTAAACCTTGAGGGGCTTCTAGTAATTTCATATAAGTTAGTATCTGTGCCTCTGCAATAGGCTCAATAATTTTTGAGGCTTTTATTTCAACAACGAGGCAGTCTTCGATAAGTAAATCACATCTCAGTGTTGTAGCAACTGTAATATTTTTATAGTAAACTGGAGTAGCTATTTCTGTTAGGAAATTAATATCCCTAAGTGATAATTCATGTTTCATACATTCGTGATAAACACTTTCTAGTAAGCCGGGGCCAAGGGCTTTGTGTATTTCAATGGCTGCTCCAATTACGTTATAGGTTAATTCCCTTAAGCTAGATTTAGTAGTCATATTTTTGTTTAAATTTTAATTGGCTAAATTATAGTGACCACATAGTTAAGTTACTCTATGGACTAAATTTTGATATGGTCAATTTGGTCTGTAATTATATAATATGCCATATAGGTATATAGGGCATATAGTTTTTGTATTGATGTCTTATGCTATTTATTTCTCATACAGGTTATATGTCTATATGGTCAATTTGGTATGCAATTATATTAATGTGCCATATAGGTATATAGGGCATATAGTTTTTGTATTGATATCTTATGCTATTTATTTCTCTACGGGCTATATATCTATTGTGGTCAATTTGGTCTGCAATTATATTAATGTGCCATATAGGTATATAGGGCATATAGTTTTTGTATTTATATATTATACTATTTATTTCTATATGGGTTATATATGTCTATATGGTTAATTTAGTCTGCAATTATATTAATGTGCCATATAGGTATATAGGGCATATAGTATTTGTATTGATGTCTTATACTATTTATTTCTATATGGGTTATATATGTCTATATGGTCAATTTAGTCTGCAATTATATTAATGTGCCATATGGGTATATAGGGTATATAGTTTGTATCAATATGTTCTTTACCCTGCCCAGCCATCCCTATCCAAACTCCTATAATTAATTGATTCGGCCAAGTGTTCAAGCTCTATATTTTCACTGGCGGCTAAATCGGCAATGGTTCGGGCCACTTTTAAAATCCGATCATAGGCACGTGCCGATAATCCTAATCTTTCCATTGCAGTTTTTAATAAATTGGTTCCGGCCTCACTGATCTGGCATACTTTACGTACCATTTTCGGACTCATTTGAGCATTGCAATGTAATTCTTCTCTGTCTGCAAAACGGAGGTCCTGAATTTCTCTTGCTTTAATTACCCGATCCCTGATGTGGTTACTTCTTTCTGTTTCCGTAGTAGAAGCTAATTCTGTAAAATCAACAGGTGTTACTTCTACATGCAGATCAATCCGGTCTAGAAGTGGTCCAGATATTTTGCTCAGGTATTTTTGAACCACACCAGGTGCGCAAACACAATCTTTTTCCGGATGATTGTAAAAGCCACATGGACAGGGGTTCATGGAGGCCACCAACATAAAACTGGCTGGATATTCTACCGAAAACCTTGCCCTTGAAATGGCGACCTTACGATCTTCCAAGGGCTGGCGCATTACCTCTAAAACGGTTCGTTTAAATTCTGGCAGTTCATCTAAGAATAGAACGCCATTATGTGCCAGTGATATTTCTCCTGGTTGCGGATTAATTCCGCCGCCTACCAGCGCAACATCACTAATCGTATGGTGTGGAGAGCGGTACGGACGGCTTGTCATTAAAGCATCGCTTGCAGAGAGTTTTCCTGCAACGGAATGGATTTTTGTGGTTTCTAAGGCTTCGTTTAAATTTAATGGGGGTAATATAGTGGGCAGGCGCTTGGCCAACATGGTTTTGCCTGCCCCTGGCGGACCGATTAAAATAACATTATGACCACCCGCAGCTGCAATTTCCAATGCTCTTTTAATATTTTCCTGGCCTTTAACGTCGGCAAAATCGTGTTCGTAATTATTGATGTTTTTTAAGAATTCTTCTTTGGTATTCACTTTAACTTGTTCCAGCGCTTCGCTTTTATTAAAGAAAGCAACTACCTGGGCCAGGTTTTCTACACCATAAGCAGCTAAATCGTTTACAATAGCTGCTTCTCGAACGTTTTGCTTCGGTAAGATGAATCCTTTAAAACCTTCCTGTTGGGCTTGTATGGCAATTGGCAAAGCTCCTTTTATGGGCTGTATACTTCCATCTAAAGAAAGTTCGCCCATAATAAAATAATCTTCTAATTCGTCAGCTGGGATTTGGCCTGAAGCCGCTAAAATGCCGATGGCAATTGGCAGATCGTATGAGGAGCCTTCTTTTTTCATGTCTGCAGGTGCCAGGTTTACCACTATTTTCTGTTTAGGCATGCGAAAACCTGAAACATTAATGGCGCTGGCCACCCTTTGCAAACTTTCTTTTACCGCATTATCGGGCAGGCCTACCATATAGTATTTGGTACCCGCGCTAATATTCACTTCGATGGTTATGGTTAGTGCATTTACGCCATAAACAGCACTCCCGTATGTTTTTACAAGCATTTAATTTGAATTAAAATAAACTCGGATGTAAATTATTCGGGATGAATATTGATGACTAATATAAGAATATGATTAATAATTTTTACTTTAAAATCGTTTTAATATTAATTATGTTAAAAATATTATCGGTAGCAATTTTTCTAGTTTTGAGCCAACAGCTTTATTCACAGGATAGAGGAGGAACGATTAAGGTAGATTTGAAAAAAATAGCCGAAAATAAGGTCTATTCTTTAGATGAAGTAGATCATGTGGCTCATTTTCCAAACGGAGAAGCTGCCTTAGAAAAATATCTCTCAACCAACTCAAGATATCCTCAAATGGCGAATAAATATAAAACTAAAGGCAAGGTATATTTATGGTTTGTAATTGAAAAGGATGGCAGAATAACCGATGCGGTTGTAACAAGGGGAATAAACATTAAATGTGATGAAGAAGCATTGAGATTATTGCGATCATCTGGAAAATGGATTCCTGCAACTTTAAAATCCAGAAAAGTGCGTTCAAAGGGAAATCTCAGTATCAGTTTTGGTTTGAATTAGGTTGATTAAACTGTCTTTGTTAAATAAACCTGATTGGACGAATGCCGATTCCTTCTATCGGCAGCAGGGAAAGCAGGGCTGAACCGATCTATGGAAAGCTGAACATTCATTTCCAAAACCTATAAAACAAAAAATCCCGACCATTACTGATCAGGATCTATATTATTTTAAAAGATGCTGAAACAAGTTCAGCATGACGCGATTGCTAACCTTACGCCTTAAACCTTCTCTGCCCTAAACCTTTTAATCTATCTGCCAAATGGCATTTTAGGCATGCCTTTCATCATGGCTGCTGCGGCTGCAGGGTTAGAAAACTGCTTCATCATTTTACGCATATCTTCAAACTGTTTAATAAGTTTGGTTACTTCTTCAACCTTACTTCCTGAACCTTTTGCGATACGTAAACGGCGACTTTGCTGAATGCTATCTGGGTTTTCTTTTTCAAAAGGCGTCATCGAATTAATGATGGCTTCGATTGATTTGAATGCATCATCCTGAATATCAACATTCTTCATCATTTTACCCACGCCTGGTATCATGCCCATCAAATCTTTCATGTTACCCATTTTCTTGATCTGCTGAATCTGGTTGTAGAAATCGTTGAAATCGAATTTGTTCTTACGGATTTTCTTTTGCAATTCTGCAGCTTCTTTCTCGTCAAACTGCATTTGAGCACGTTCAACAAGTGAAACCACATCACCCATACCTAAAATACGCGATGCCATACGATCTGGATAGAAAACATCCAGTGCTTCCATTTTTTCGCCGGTACCAATAAATTTAATTGGCTTGTTTACCACCGATTTAATCGAAAGGGCTGCACCACCACGGGTATCGCCATCCAATTTGGTTAACACAACACCTGTAAAATCTAAACGATCGTTAAATACTTTGGCCGTGTTTACTGCATCCTGACCAGTCATCGAATCCACTACGAATAAAATCTCGTGTGGTTGAGTTTTGGCTTTAACTTCAGATATTTCGTTCATTAAAGATTCGTCGATCGCTAAACGACCAGCAGTATCGATAATGATGACGTTATTTCCATTTTGTTTACCATGTGCAATACCTTCTAAAGCGATACCAACAGGATCGTTTGATGCACGGTTTGCGTAAACTGATACACCAACAGAGGTTCCTAAAACCTCTAATTGATCTACAGCTGCCGGGCGATACATATCGCCTGCTACCAATAAAGGTTTTTTGCCCTTGCCTTTTAAATGTAGGGCCAGTTTACCGGCAAAAGTGGTTTTACCCGCACCGTTTAAACCTGCAATTAAAATAATAGTAGGGTTTGCTTTAGTATCTAACTCTGTAACTTCGCCACCCATTAAGGCTGCAAGTTCATCGTTCATTATTTTAGTCAGCAATTGACCTGGGGAAACTGCGGTAAGTACATTTTGCCCCAAAGCTTTTTGCCTCACCTCATCAGTAAAGGCTTTTGCTGTTTTATAGTTAACATCGGCATCAAGCAATGCTTTGCGGATTTCTTTCATGGTTTCTGCCACGTTGATTTCCGTAATACTGCCTTGACCTTTTAATACTTTAAATGCTCTGTCTAGCTTGTCCTGTAAATTATCAAACATCTTTTTTTAAGCTAAAAGCTTCATGCCACAGGGCAAAAAGCTACTTGTTTTTAATAAAAGGCAAATGTATCAAATTTTGCTTGTAAATCGCTGCACCTCAAAGTCAAAACTTAGGGAAGATATATTAAATTTTTCTTTTGGTGCAACATTTTTGTTAAGGTGCGGTCTTATACCTAACTAACCTAAACGAATGAAACGCTGCCTCCTTATTCTTTTTGTATTTTCTTATGCTTTTTCTCAAGCTCAGGATATTTCGAAACAGCGCCAACTGGAGGCGAAAAGAACGCTGCAAAGCCCTAAAATAGATGGTATTTTAGATGATGTATGTTGGAATAATGTTCCCATTGCTACTGATTTTATTCAGCTCAGGCCAAATCCCGGAAAGGTAGAAACTCATGATCGGCGTACTGAAATGAAGGTGCTTTATGATGATGTGGCCATTTATGTTTATGCCCGGATGTACGATCACCCTGATAGCGTTTCGCACGAGTTGGTTTCGAGGGATAATATTGGCAATGCAGATTTCGTTTCGATTATTGTTGATCCTTTTTACGATAAAATGAATGGAAACGGGTTTTTCGTAACTGCTGCGGGCGTGCAGTTCGATGCTAAATACTCGCAGGTGGGCGATGAAGATGCCAACTGGAATGCGGTATGGGAAAGTGCCGTTAAATTGGATGATAAAGGCTGGACCTGTGAAATGAAAATTCCCTATTCGGCGCTTCGCTTTTCCAGTAAAGATATCCAGAATTGGGGTTTAAATTTTAGCCGGAGGGTGCAGCGGAGCAATACACAAACCTTTTGGAATTTTGTAGACCCTAAAGTAAATGGCTTTATTAACCAGGAAGGACTTTGGACGGGAATAAAAGATGTTAAACCACCTTTAAGATTATCTTTTTCGCCCTATATTTCGGCTTATGTAAACCATTATCCGGTTAATTTGCCAGGGGTAAAAAACACCACCTCTCGTTTTAATGGCGGGATGGATGTAAAGTACGGAATTAACAACAGTTTTACGCTGGATATGACCCTGGTACCCGATTTTGGACAGGTGCAATCTGATAACCGGATATTAAATCTTACTCCTTTCGAAGTAAAATTTAACGAAAACCGCCAGTTTTTTACTGAAGGAACAGAGCTTTTTAACAAAGGCGATCTTTTTTATTCCAAACGGATTGGTTCTATTCCATCTTATTACGATTATACTGGTGTGGGCAACAATAAAATTGTAAAAGATCAAACAGAGGCTAAGGTGTTAAATGCCACAAAGATTTCTGGCCGAACAGCAAAAGGCCTTGGTATTGGCATTTTTAATGCAGTTACCAGTAGTATGGAAACTGAGGTTGAAGACGATCAGGGTAACTTTCGGATGGTGGAAACGCAACCACTTACCAATTATAACATTTTGGTTTTCGATCAATCGCTAAAAAACAATAGCTCGGCTACATTTATCAACACCAATGTGCTGAGGCAAGGCACAGCTTACGATGCCAACGTGAGTGCTTTGCTTTTCAATCTAAATAATAAAGGCAATAAGTATTTCGTAAATGGCGGCGGTAAAATGAGTTATTTAAGGGGAGAAGAATCAAGTACGGGATACAGTTATACACTGCGGTTGGGTAAACAGAGCGGCAACGTTACCTGGAGTTACAATCAGGTATATGCTGATGATAAATTTGACCCATCAGATATGGGGTTCTTTACCAATAACAATTTTTTAGATCAGCGGATAGGAATTGGTTATAACGTATATAAACCAAGTAAATGGTATAATCAATTTGAAAGCTGGGTTAATTTAAACTATTCGCGTAGCGTAATACCAAGTATTTATCAAAAAACAAGCACAAATGCAGGGTATTGGGTGCAGTTTAAAAATCAATGGTCGGCAGAATTGGATTTGAGCTGGGAGAGAAAAGGTAATGACTTTTATGAGGCTCGCAACGGGCAGTTATACCGTGCACCAGAAAATTACGGCATCAGTCTTTATGTAAACCCCAACCGGGCCAAAGCCTATAATTTTGGGGGAAATGTAAGATACTTTAAACAGCAGCTATTTGGCGGAAAACAGTATAACTTTTACCTTTTTCAGAACCTGCGGTTGAATGATCAGATTGCCTTTGGGTTAGACTTGAATTATAATCCTAATTACGACTATGTAAGCTGGGTAACGGCACAAGGGAACCAGGCTATTTTTTCGAGATATGACCGCAGAACGGTAGAAAATTCGTTCGATGCTAAATATACTTTTACCAATTTAATGGGATTTACGGTGGTGTTGAGGCACTATTGGAGCGACAGAAGAAATAAAGAATTTTACCTGCTTAAAGCCGATGGCAATTTAAGCGATTATACCGGATCAACATTAAACGGACTGGACAGAAATTACAATGTATTTAATATCGATTTAATTTATACCTGGCAGTTTGCACCTGGCAGCACCCTTTCTGTTTCGTACAAAGATGCAGCAGAAACTTACGATACTTATTATACACAGCGTTACAACAAAAACCTGAGTGGAATTTTGAATGCTCCTCAGAATAATAGCCTTTCGGTAAAGGTTTTATATTATGTAGATTATCTTGATCTGAAGAAAAAAAGGAAGAAGGTTTAAACTCCTTTTCGTCATGCTGAATTTATTTCAGCATCTTTCTTGCAGTTAGGACCCTGAAATAAATTCAGGGTGACGATCACTTTTAGGCTAATGACTAACCTAACGCGCTTTCCCCGGGCTGATGCCGAATTTTTTACTAAATGCACTGCTGAAATGCTGTACCGAAGAGTAACCTAATTCTTCGGAAATATGCTTAATATTTTTAGCACTGTCGGCCAGGAGTTCTTTAGCGCGCATTAATTTATAATCACTTAAATAACCAAAAACAGTATTCTGAAAAACCTCTTTAAAGCCTTGTTTTAGTTTAAACTCGTTTATCCCTGCTGTTTTTGCCAATTCGCTTAAAGATGGCGGATGACTGGCATTGGCTAACAAATATTCGCGTGCATAATAAATGCGGTCTTTATCATAGGTTGATTTTAGGGTAGGCGTATTGGTTTTTTTTGCTGCAAGTTCAAAAGCCTGGGCTTGCAAAGCCAAAAGTTCGAGGCATTTAGATTGCAGGAACAAGAGTTTTAATCCGCCGGTAAACTGGCAATTCATAATATCATTGATACAACTGTGCATCGCTAAGCTGATGGGCAGATTTTCTGAAGAAAGTTCTACTGAACGGCTATTCATGATGTTCTCGCCAAAACTCTTGAGCAGGATGCTGCTTTCGCTGGTTAGATCAATAAACCGTGACCTCTCGAAGTTTATCTCAAAAAATTTATGTGTACCTCCTGTATCAAATTCTGCCATCCCGTCAAAATCAGGGCTGTAAATGATATTATGTTGGTTTGCTTTAATATCCAGGCGTTTTTTGGTGATGTAGTTTTCCATAATGCCCCCACCAGTAAGCGCAAAGTGGAGCTCTACCATATCAGGTTCATCAAAAGATTTGATGCGCAGGCGGCTCTGTTTCACAACCATATCACCGTAAACAATATAAATACCCGAAAAAGCGATCTCTACAATCTCAGCATCGCCAAAAGGAAAACTGTATTTATCCCTCCTTTCGGTTACCAATGGCTGATTAAGTTGAGAAATGTCGAATTTACTTCCTACAACATAATATTTATCTTCGCTATCGTAAATGTTTAAGGCCATAAAATCCTTTTGATATAAACTTTAATCCTTTTGGTATAAAAAGGTGCATTTGTTAGACAACTACTTTTGTTCAAAGTTACTAAACAAAAGAATACGATGCCTAAATTACCTTCATGGCTGGCCAACACAATGGAAAAAGTGATCAGCGATAAAATATATCAAGTAGAAGTTGTAGCAACCAAAATGTTAAGCAGCAACTTAAAGTGCGTTACCTTCAAAGGCGATTTTTTTAATGCTAAATTTATTCCCGGAATGGAAGTGCTTTTTAGGGTTAATGCCAACGAATACAGGCATTATACCTTATCGGGTTTTGACGAAGCACACGAAATCTGTGAAGTGATTTTTTACCTGAACAGACAAGGGCCTGGACATCATCTGGCCGTAAATATCCAAAAAGGAGACCGTTTAAAACTGATTGTAGATCGCGCAAAGGTAAAATACAATGAAGCATCCAATCAGCATTTCTTTTTTGGCGATGAAACCAGCCTGGGTTTGTACGAATCGCTTGGGAGAAAAGTGATAGATGAGGATGCAGAATATTTTGGGATTCTGGAAATGCAGGAAGAGAACCTTTGTTCAGTTAAGAAGCTAAATCTACTGATCGATGCCGTGCCTTCTGATATCAATGCTCCTGCTCAGAATGCCATTAACTGGGTGCAAAATATGCACCCCTTGTGTTGGGAAATGTGGCAAAATGCTACGTTTTACCTAACAGGCAGGGCAAAATCGGTACAGCAGTTTAAACGTTACCTAAAACAAAGGGGCGTTAGCTTTAGGCAGATTGTGACCATGCCTTACTGGGAAATGGGTAAAATTGGTGGTGGGTAAACCTATCGAGGGAAGGTAAAGCCAAAACCCAGTGCTAAAGTCTGGTTCGCCTGTATTTTGTTTGTGCCTGTATCCTTATCGAACAAGAGTACGCCAGTTAAACTCGTGTTCATAAAGCGATTGATTTTTGCCGTTAATGCAACATCTAAGCGGTGATCAATATTGCTCATTTTAAAATCCTGATACGGAATGAACATCTGATAACGTGCTTTAAGGTTTGTATTGGTAAATATATCCTTATCAAATGCACTTACAATCTGGAAAGCCAGTTCATTACGTACTTTTTTGCCATATTCTACACCATAAACGGTAGCTTTGGGTGGATTGGCATTATTCGTAGGATCAAGAAAAAGCTTTTCGTCCAATACAAAAGTTTGACGTGCCGTACCAGTACCTATACGGGTTGAAAAATATTTAACTGGTTTATACTCGAAACCGATAGATTCTGTTAAATAACCCGGCCCCATAAATTTTGAAATCAGCGTGGCAGTTTCCTGTCCGTTTGTAACGCTGTAAGAATAACCATTGTCAAATTGTGATTCAAAACTTAACGATCCGAAGAAAAACCAGCTTTTGGAGAGTTGAAAAGAGGCTTTGTTATCCCAGAAAATACGGTCATTGGTTTTCTTTTGCAGCTGATCTTTATTTTTGATTTTACCATACTGCAAAACCAGCTCGCTTACATAACTATAGCTGTCTTTGTTATACTCTGCCTTCCAGTTTAAAAGCCCCCCAACTGCCACAGAGTTGGTACCCCCACCTTTCCAGTTATTACTGAACTGGGCCTGGTTAATATTGATGCCGATATTGGTCCTTGTTTTCCAGTAATTAATCTTGGCGTTTACAACCAAAGGCTTAATTTTTACAGGTTCAAAGTTTAACGGCCCTTGCCTGCTTGGCAACGGACTGCGTTTTAACTTGATATTCAGGTCTTTTGTGTTGATCGGAATAGTATCAATTTCCTGTGCATATAATTTTGTAGAGCAGAAACTTAGAATCAGGACGATGGCAGCTAAACAGTTCTTCATTACCTACAAAGAAAAAGAAAAATTTTAGAGATAAAAAGCATTTAACAAAATGATTGCCAGAACACCTATTAAAGCAAAATTAGAGGTGGCAGTTTTACTTCTTCCTGATCCAGCCATACCAATTACCGTTTTTCAGGTAATTTAAATCAGTTTCATAACGGTACGCTTCCTTTTCAAAAACAATATTCCGATAGGCGAGATCATGTTTTTTGTATCTGATCAGGTTGAATAAGTAATTAAGCAGATACAAGATATAAAAAGGAAGCACAAGTAATTCCAGCTGTTGGCGCAAATGGATTTTCTCGTGATTGATAATCTCCTGATCGTTTTTAAGCCTTGCAGATTTTAACAGGATAAATGGAAAGATGGCCATGCCTGCTGCAGGAAGTTTCTTAACAATCAGAATTGGGGTGCTCACAACTTATCGATCGTTATTTTGGGCAATGTAGGTAATTTTAGGGCCGTAGGGTTTAACCTGTAGCTTTTATAGGCGTTCCTGATAAAAAGATTAAAAGCATAATCTGAGGCATCCAATACAAATTGGTAGGTTGGACGATATTGTTGCATAAAATCAGTTAGTTCAGCATCCTTTATGCCTAATACCTGACTCACCAGGTTGGCATTAAAACGGTAATCGATCAGGTCTTCACGATAATCTTTTTCCAGGACTTTTTGCAGATGACGGGCATTTCTCCCTTGCCTGCTTAACAGGTTGTAAATTGCATCAATGCCTAAACCAACGCCACCATTGCCTAAATTCAATAAATCCTTACTACTTCCTTTCATGGTTTGGTAGCGGTATTCTTGAACATTCTTTTCGTATTGCTGCTGCGGGCTCAATCTTTTTTGTTGAATAACCACATCACGGAGTCTGATGCCAAGCGATCTGAGTTGAAAGTATGCTGCAGTTTGTCCCTTAAAAACAATAGTATCTACGCCATAGCCCGATAAAGCCGCAACCAAGGTATCGCCAGGCAGTGCAAAAGTGCTGAATTCGCCTTTTGTATTATTGTATAAGCCATCACCCGTACGGATGTTATAAATATAAACTTTAGCCAAACGCTGCTTGGTTTCTTTATCAATAACAATACCCTGCACAGGTTTATTTTGTGCGTGAAGCCACGTAGAGAAGCCAAAAACAAGTATAAAGGGAATAAAAAATTTCATTCAGTTACAAAACTACAAATATCTTGCTGGCTATGTTTGCACTTAACATTATTTAACCTTAAGTATCTGGCCAAGTTTAATGGCATCGGAAGTCATTTCGTTCAACATTTTTAACTGATCAACCGTTAAATTAAAGCGTTTTGCAATATTATATAGGGTATCTCCTTTTACAACGGTATAAGTGCCATCGGCCAGAATTGGTTTTGCACCTGCTGGTGGCGTTTCAACTGGGGTAAATTTAGCCTTCTCTTTGGGGATATTTTGATTGATTTCTGAAAAGACACGATCCTCGCGGGCAATTTTTTGCTTTTCGCTTTCTGGTTGATCGTATTGGTAAAGCTGGTATTTTTCGATGGTGTTGATGAGCAGATCAGGATATCTCGGGTTGGTTGCATAGCCAGCTGTTTTCAATCCCTGTGCCCAGCTCTTATAATCGTTTTTGTCTAACTGGAAAAGAAAACTGTAGCGTTTACGTTTTAAAAACTCAGAATGGTCTCTGAATGATTCCCGGGCATCTTTATAAACCCTAAAACAGTCGTTTTTCTGGTCGTCATCACGGAAATAGTTCTTTCCCTTCCAATCTGAGGTGCATTTAATGCCGAAATGGTTGTTGGCATACTTGGCTAAATCGCTGTTTCCACTACCAGATTCTAAGATTCCCTGTGCCAAAGTAATACTTGCAGGAATACCGGCCGAGTTCATCTCTTCTATGGCCACACCTTTAAACTCATCGATATAACTTAAAGTATTGTAGCTTTTGTAATTATTGTTATTCGCTTTGTTGGCCTCTTTTTCGATCTTTTTATTGTTTTTAGAAAATTTTCTGGTGCCGCAGGAGCTAAAAAAAACGAGGATTGCCGCTAATATGATAAGATAGTTGGTTGAACGCATTGTATAGTGATGTTTAATTGGTTAATTGTTTAAATTGGTAAACTGTGTACTGCAAACTGGAAATTAGACTTATGACTCCCAGCTCCCAACTCAAAACTTAATTCTCTGTCCTGGTTTTAAGTTTGCCTTTTTAATGCCGTTTTTTTGCATAAGGGATTTAACGCTTGTGCCTTTCTTTTTGGCAATTATGTTTAGGTTATCGCCAGATTTAACGGTATATATCCTTGTTTTTCTTCTGTTTTTTGTCCTGCGATGAACGGGAGCTGCATACACAGGTTCTTCGTAGCCCTCTGGACGCTCATCGTATTGATAGAGCTCGTATTTTTTAATTAAGCCAATCACCTGGCTGGCCCAGCTTCTGCTACGGGCGTAACCACAACGGCGGATACCGTAAGTCCACCCCTTATAATCGTATTGATCATATTTCCCAAAAAGATTGTTAAAAGGCTCCCGGGTTTCCATAATTTCTACAAAGTGGCTGTAAGATTCGTCAGCATTTAAATAATCGCGGTATGAGGAATGGATTTCTGCATTGTTATTTGGCCCTTTTACGCCGAAATGGTTATTAAGATGCTGTGCGATTTTACTATTTCCGGCGGCAGATTCATGTATGGCGACAGCTAAAATAACGCTGGCCGGAATTTTATGATCATGCATTAAACCTTGTGCATATGCTGCATGTTCGGCAATATAATCATCGGTATCTTGTGCTTTCGCGATCATTCCCGATAAGAGCAGTACACAAAAAGTAAAGATTTTTTTAGTCATGGTTTTTATATTTCCGTCATTGCGAGGCACGAAGCAATCTTAATGCATTGGTTTGACCAGCGATCGTTGTAGGATCGCTTCGTGCCTCACAATGACGATTTATTTTTTCCTGATCACAAACAAACCATCCCGCACAGGTAAAATCAATTTCTCAACGCGTTCATCTGCAGCTATTTTATCATTAAAACTAGTGATATTTCTGGTGTCTTTATCCTGTTTCTCCTGAAGTACTTTTCCACTCCATAAAACATTATCAACAATGATAATCCCGCCCGGGCGAACACGGTCAAAAATCAGATCATAATAGGTACTGTTGTTTTTCTTATCTGCATCAATGAAAATAATGTCGAAAACTTCATCTAAACTTGAAATCGTAGTAGTAGCATCGCCAAGGATGTACCTGATCTGATCATTATAGGCTGATTTGGCGAAGTTGCGGCGAACCATGTCTTCCAGTTCCTCATTAATATCCAGCGTATATAACAGGCCATCTTTGGTTAATCCTTCGGCAAGGCATAAAGTAGCATAACCGGTAAAAGTGCCAATTTCTAAAATCCTTTTTGGGGAAACCATTTTGCTGAGCATACTCAATACCCGGCCTTGATAGTGGCCAGAAAGCATGCGTGGCATTAAAACTTTAAGGTTTGTTTCGCGGTCTATCTGTTGTAGCAACTCGCTTTCAGGCTCGCAATAGGCAATTAGTAAATCCTGTAAATCGTCGTTTATTAGGCTCATTTGTTGGTTATAAACGGTTACTTTCCATAAAATATTGTAGAATGATGGTTGCAGCAATGGTGTCAACCCGGTCTTTATCTCTTCTGTCCATTTTTTTTAAGCCACTTTGCATAATGGCCTGATGGGCCAGTTTAGAAGTAAAACGTTCATCAACCCAATGCCTTGGGATATCGGGAAATGATTTTTTCAACAGCGTGGCAAAACCTTTTACATGTTGTGCCGAATCAGACGGAGAACCATCCATTTGTTTAGGATCGCCCAACACAAAGGCTTCAACCTGCTCTTTAAGCATGTATTTTTTAACATATTCGATCACATCTTTGGGATGTACCGTATCTAATCCTGTTGCAATAATCTGCAAAGGATCGGTTACCGCAATGCCGATGCGTTTTGTTCCGTAATCAAATGCGAGGATTCTTGCCATAAATGTTAAGCGTTTGGTGTAAAGCGTTTAGCACCATTTAAAAAAATAAAAGCCAAAGGTAAGGTTTTTGAAATAATAGGTAAACCTAAGTGGTAATGCCTTGGTAACATGTTTGTATTGACTAAAAAATCTATTTTCTGTTTTTTGGAAAGCAAAACCTGTGGTACTTTGGTATATACGGCCCTGCTGTATGCTTTATCCCGATGAAAAATCGGGATGCCCGCTCCCATCAGGTTTAGTTGATGCAGACCGGTGCGGTTGGGTAATGTTGCGTAGTGCGCTATTTAATGTTTCCTAAGAATTACTGATTTTAGTTAAATAAACCTGATAGAACGAAAAGCCCGGAGCGCAGCGAGGACTTGAAGGGATAGCAGGACTGCATTTGCCATTGAATCAGAACCAGCCATTTCCAAAAAAACAATAATGAAGATCGCTATTGCTATACGATGGGTAGGCAAACCTCTTAAATTTTGAAAACTTAAGAGGTTGCTACATGCCATAATATGTACGTCGAACGTAAGAACATGGTCAATTGTGTGTGAATCTCATATCTATTTCTTATTTTGCACCAAATGCAGTTTAAAGAAATCATCGGACAGGAAAGAGTGAAGCAACAATTGGTGCAGACGGTTAAGGAAAACCGCATTAGCCATGCGCAGCTATTTTTATCGCCTGCTGGTTCAGGGGCTGTAGCCTTGGCTATTGCCTATGCACAATACATCAATTGCCTTAATAAAGGCAAAAATGATAGTTGTGGCGAATGTTCGAGCTGTAGAAAATACGAACGTTTAATTCATCCTGATCTGCATTTTTCCTATCCTTTTTTTGCCTCGGCAAGTGTAAAAACCGCTGTAGATGTATTGGAAGAATGGCGGGGTATGTTACTGCAGGATCCTTATTTTGATATGGATATCTGGCGCTCCAAACTCGATGCGGCCAATAAACAGGCCAATATCAACATTGCCGAGTGCCACGACATTATTAAAAAATTAAGTTATAAGGCCTTCGAAGCAGAAACCAAGGTTTTAATTATGTGGCTTCCCGAATACCTGGATAAAGCTGGAAATGCCTTGTTAAAATTAATTGAAGAACCGCCTGCAAATACATTGTTTATTTTAATAGCACAAAGTCAGGATCAGATTTTAACCACCATTTTATCCAGAACACAAATTGTGAAGATTCCGAAGCTTTCATCAGAAGAGGTAACCGGATATTTATTAAATGCCAGCGGATTAACGGAGCATCAGGCTGTTGATTATTCCTTTTTGGCCGATGGAAATTTAATTGAAGCAAAGGCACTAGCCGCCGATACGCAAAGTGATAGTTCGGGTACATTTACGGCCTGGCTGAGGATGGGTTTTGGTAACAAAGTTCCCGATCTGATCGAGTTTACCGACGAGGCCGCGAAGTGGGGAAGAGAAAACCAGAAGAATTTTTTAAAATATGGCGTAAATTATTTACGCGAATGCTGTTTAATTTTAAGTGGTGCCGAAGAATTGGTGAAATTACCTCCCCTAACCTTCGAAACCGCGAAAAAACTCAGTACACACGTACTTACCTTACCTATGGCAGAGGCTATAATCGGCGAACTGGAAAAGGCACATTACCACATTGAAAGAAACGCAAACCCGAAAATTCTGTTTTTAGATGTATCTTTACAATTGGTAAAAATTATCAAGTTTAAAACGCTCCCTTCGGGGACTCAATATATATATAATTAATATGGGATGTGGAAGTTGTTCAACAGGTGGTGGTTGCACCCCTAATGGATGCAAAAGTAATGGCTCATGCGGCACCGGTGGTTGCCAAACAATGGAAGTTCACGATTGGCTGTCTAATTTAGATATGCCTTCTAATTATAAACCTTTTCAGGTTACCGAAATCAAATTTAAAGGCTCTCGTAAAGAGTTTTTCCTCAATAACGATAACATTTACCTCGAAATTGGAGAACTTGTTGCCGTTGAAGGGCCAACTGGTGGTTTTGATGTAGGACATGTTTCGCTTACGGGCGAGCTGGTGCGGATCCAAATGAAACGCCGCAAAACCACGCTTGATCAGGTAACCAAAAAAATATACCGTAAGGCTACCGAAGCTGATGTGGAGAAATGGAATGCCGCCAAAGGGATGGAATGGGAAACCATGCATAAAGCGCGTAAACTGGCACTTGATCTCCGTCTGCAGATGAAAATCAGCGATGTGGATTATCAGGCCGATAAAACTAAAGCTACTTTTTTTTATACTGCTGATGGACGTGTAGATTTTCGCGAGCTGATTAAAAAGATGGCAGAAAGTTTCCGGATCCGGATTGAAATGCGCCAGATTGGAATGCGTCAGGAAGCTGGCCGTTTAGGTGGAATCGGTTCTTGTGGTCGCGAATTATGCTGCTCTACCTGGTTAACCAATTTCAAAACGGTATCTACGGCTGCGGCCCGATATCAAAATTTATCATTAAATACTTTAAAGCTTGCGGGGCAGTGCGGTAAATTAAAATGCTGCCTAAACTATGAGCTGGATACTTATCTGGATGCTTTAAAAGATATTCCTGATAGAATTGAAAACCTGGATACTGAAGCTGGTTATGCCCGTCACCAGAAAACCGATATTTTCAAAAAAATCATGTGGTTTAGCTATCAGGGTGACGAAAACTGGATCCCGGTTAAAGCCGCACGCGTAAAAGAGATCATGGCGATGAATAAGGCAGGTAAAAAAGCGCCTAACTTAAAAGAAGAAGCCGTTCAGATTGCCGCGCCGGTTATAGTCGAAAAATCTTTTGATTACGAAAATGTAGTGGGTCAGGATAGTTTAACCCGCCTTGACGAACGTTCTCGCGGTAAAAATAACCAGAGCAGAAACAGCAACCAGAAAAATAACCGAAATAATAACCAGAATAAGAGAGAAAGAATTCCTGCAGGAGAGAAAAATGCTGGCCCTAATAACAAGCCTCAGCAGCCTCAACAAGGTGTACAGAAAGCACAACAAAGCGGAAAACAACAGCCTAACGGAGCAAAGCCACAACAAAATGCGGGTCAAAAGCCTCAACAGGCGGTAGCAAAACCACAGCATGTTAATGGACCAAAGCCTCAAAATAACAAACCGAAGCAACCGCAAGGACCAAAACCTGAAGTTAAGGCCGAAGGAAATGTTACTGTAGAAGGTACCAGGCCAGAGCAGAGCAAAAATAAGAACAGAAATAACCGTAGGAAAAACAATAATCGCCGAAACAATAATAATGGCTCAGAAAATAAACCTGCTGCTGAATAAAAGGCAGATCATTTTGCTTGCCTTTTTATGGATGGTTACGCTATTTGTAGGCTGTACGGAGAGTGTAGTTGATAGTAATATAGAAATTGCCGACCGCAGGTGGACTTACCGTAACCACATTTCTACAACATTTGACATTAAAGATAACACCAAAGTCTATAATATTTATTTTAAGTTAAGACATACCGCCAATTATAAATATGCCAATATTTTTATCCTGGCTCATTTTAAAGATGGTAAAAAAGTGGTAACCAAACGCTATCAATATAAATTGGCCAAAAATGATGGCGAATGGCTGGGTAGCGGTTCGGGAAATGTATTTAGCTATACCCTGCCAATGTTAACCAGTCATCATTTCCCGCGAAATGGCAAATTTGAGATTGAAATTGAGCAGAATATGCGCGATAATCCACTTTTGGAAGTAAGCGATGTTGGGTTGTTAGTAGAGCAATAAAGCATGTTAGGCTATCCTTACCCTACAAATATTGCAACAGGCTTTCCAGTTTCATTCCCCGCGAGCCTTTGAGTAATACTAAATGATCCTGAACTAAGTTTTCTTGTAAGTATTGAGCAGCTTCGGCAGGCGTTTCGAAAAATATGCCTTTAAAACTGTCTTTAAATGTATGGAAATCCTTCCCGATAAAAATGATTTGATCTAAACTACTTTCATTTGCCTGTTTTACTATCAATTCGTGTTGATCATGTGATTCAGGGCCTAATTCAAACATGTCGCCCAAAATAGCCGTCTTTTTATCAGCCGATATTATGGAAAGGTTTTTCAAAGCCGCTGCCATACTGCTTGGATTGGCATTATAGAAATCGCAGATTACCGTATTTTTTTCAGTTTTGGTGAGTTGCGAACGATTGTTTTTCGGCTGGTATTTTGATAAACCGGCGTTGATCTCTTCTGGACTCATGTCGAAAAAGTCTCCTATGCAGATTGCTGCCAGGATGTTTTCAAAATTATAACTGCCGGTTAAATTGGTTTTTACTGATGATGTAACTTCATGATTGGTCCAGTTTACTTCGATGAAAGGATCGCTGCTTTTTAGTTCTCCTTTAATGGTATTCCCATTTTCGGTGCCATAATAAATAAGCTTATTTAAGCCTGTTGCCATACTCATTTCAAGTAAATTAGGATTGTCCCTATTGATAAAAGTGTATCCATTAGTTTCTTTTAAATAGGCGTAAAGCTCGGCCTTACCCTTTTTTACACCTTCAAAACCACCAAACCCATCTAAATGCGCCATGCCTACATTGGTAATGATGCCATGGGTAGGCTGTGCGATGGTACAAAGCAGTTCTATTTCCTTTTGGTGGTTGGCACCCATTTCAATTACCGCAACCTGAACATCATCGGTAATGGATAATACAGATAGAGGAACACCGATATGATTGTTTAAATTACCAAAGGTGGCAAAGGTTTTATACCGTTCGGTTAAAACAGCATTTACCAGTTCTTTGCTCGTGGTTTTTCCGTTACTGCCCGTTAAACCGATTACCGGGATGTTGAGTTGCTTCCGGTGATGACGGGCCAGATCCTGTAAGCTACTGAGTACATCTTCAACCAATAAAAATTTATCGTCTTGTGCATATTTTTCTTCATCAATTACGGCAAATGCTGCCCCTTTTTCTATGGCCTGGGCGGCAAATTCGTTGGCATTAAATAGATCACCCTTTAAGGCAAAAAAGATACAACCGGGTGTAATGTTTCTTGTGTCGGTAGAAATAACAGGGTTTTTAAGGTAATAATTGTATAATCTTTCAGTTGTAATCATGCCTATCGTAAAAAAAATATGATGTAAAATTAAGCTTTCGCATCAACAAAAAACAAAATTAGTACATTAGTTAAAATTATTTCCTATGAAGAGACTCTTAACGTTCTGCCTAATATCTTTTAGTACTGTTTTTTTTGTGCAGGCACAGCTAAAATCTCCTGATGATTTTTTAGGTTACCAGTTAGGGTCGCACTTTACCGCTCATCATAAGGTAGCCGATTATTTTAGGCAAACCGCTATGGCTTCTGCTAAAAACATGAAGCTGATCGAATATGGTAAAACCAATGAAGGCAGGCCGTTAATGGTGGCAGTTGTTTCTTCACCAGAAAATATAAGCAAACTGGAACAGGTCAGGACCAACAATTTGATTCTGGCAACCGGTACCAATAACACTATCGATCTAAGCAATCAGCCTGCTATACTTTGGTTAAGCTATAATGTACATGGTAATGAGGCTAACTCTACTGAAACCGCCATGAAGATGCTTTACACTTTAGTTTCGGGAGATAATAAGCCTGCTGCCGAGTGGTTAAAAAATACCGTTGTGGTCATTGATCCCTGCTTAAACCCCGATGGAAGAGACCGTTACGTAAATTATTTTAACAGTGTAGTAGGGAAAACGCCAAATTCAGATCCCTCATCCAGGGAGCATATTGAGCCTTGGCCGGGCGGCAGACCAAACCATTATTATTTCGATTTAAACCGCGACTGGGCCTGGCAAACCCAAATTGAGAGTCGGCAGCGTTTGGCCTTGTATAACCAATGGATGCCACAGGTACATGTCGATTTTCATGAACAAAGCTATAATGAACCATACTATTTTGCGCCGGCAGCAGAACCGGTTCACCAGAACATTACATCTTGGCAAAAGGGTTTCCAGGTGGTTGTAGGTAAAAACAATGCCAAGTACTTCGACGCTGAAGGCTGGCAATATTTTACCAAAGAACGTTTCGATCTGCTTTATCCCTCTTACGGAGATACTTATCCTTTATACAATGGATCAATTGGTATGACTTATGAGCAGGGCGGTATCAGGGCCGGATTATCAGTGGTAACCAATGATGGTGATACCTTAACTTTAAAAGACCGTATTGCACACCATTTTACCACAGGCATGTCTACCCTCGAAGTAACTTCCTTAAACCACCAGAAGTTATTAGAAGAGTATAAAAAATATTTCCAACAGGAATTGGCCAATAGCCCGGGTATTTATAAAAGTTATATTATAAAAGCGACCAATTTATCACGCTTAAAAAAACTGGCCGAACTGTTAACTAAAAATAAGATCGAATTTGCCTTTGGAGGCGATAAAACCGGAAGAGGTTATGATTACGATACCCAAAAGGAAGAAAATTTTAGCATTTCCCGGAATGATTTAATTGTAAATATGCAGCAGCCAAGAGCGGTTTTGGCTAATGTTTTATTGGAACCACAAACCTTTGTAACCGACTCTAACACTTACGATATTACGGCCTGGGCCCTGCCCTATGTGTACGGATTAAAGGGGTATGCCAGTAAAGAAAGTATAAAAGGAAAATTCGCAGCTATTGAGGAAGCTAAGATCATTAATACGGAAGTGGAGAAACCTCTTGCCTGGCTATTTAGCTGGGGAACAAGTGAAGATGTTCAGGTTTTAACAGCATTGCAAAAAGAAAATGTGAAGGTGAGGCAGGCCGATCAGCCATTTTCGGTAAATGGCAAAGATTACCCTGCCGGAACCCTAATTGTACTGAGAGCAGAAAATGAAAAAACAATAAAGGGGATGAAAGATAAAATAGCCTTTATTGCTAAAATGTTGGATAAACCTATTCAGGCGGTAAGCAGTGGTTTTGTAGAGAAAGGTAAAGATTTTGGATCTAATGTTTATCCATTATTAAAACAGCCGAAAATCGCCATTGTATCAGGTATGGAAGTTTCTTCTCTGGCTTTTGGCGAAGCCTGGTTTTTTCTTGAGCATGACCTTAATCTTTCGCCTATTATTATTAATGCCAAAGATTTGAATAACCTTGACGTTAATAAGGTAAATACATTGATTTTGCCCGATGGAAGTTACAGCGCTTTTATTGGCGATGGTTTAACATCCTGGTTAAATAAAGGAGGCAAACTGATTTTGATGGAAGATGCCATTGAAGGTGTGCTAGATAAAAAAGGCTTCGATATTAAAAAGAAGGAAGCTGCAGTAAAAAAAGATGAAAAAACAGATGCAAGTAAACTTCTTTTTAAGAACAAAGATAAGGATGATTTTGAAACGACTATTCCTGGTGCTATCTATAAGATCGATCTTGATTCCAGTCACCCGTTTTCTTATGGGCTCGGTAAAACCTATTATAGCTTAAAAACCGATCGTAAAATCTATGAGCCTTTTATTAAAGGCTGGAATGTGGGTTTAATCAACGAAAAAAGTTTAATGGCCGGTGTAGTGGGCAAAAAAGCAAAGGAAGAGCTTAAAGCAGGGCTTTTAATTGGGGTACAGGATTTTGGGCGTGGCCAGGTAGTTTATTTGGCTAACGATCCGCTTTTTCGAAACTTCTGGGAGGGTGGAAAAACATTGTTTTCTAATATAATTTTTTGTGGATATTAGTGCATTCATTGTCTAAAGTGACTTTTGAGTCTTCATTTCGTCATTATAAACTAGAGAAATAAATAACCTTTTTTGTTAATGGCCTGATTTCGATTACATTTAGAATGTAACTTTTTAATTTTAAGCATCTAATGAGGTTTAATGGTCATGCTGATCCGATGGTTATCGGATACTTTATAAGTACAAAAGATGTTTAAAGTGCCCTGTACTGCCTCGTGGTTTGCATTTTCTATAAAAATAGGTACTGAAATGAATTACCTTCGTTGGGTAAGCTTTAGGCTCTGTTTCTATGTGTTTATCCGCTGCGCTAAATGCGGTGAAGTATAGTGAAATAAAACGTTCATAAAAATCTTCAGAACAGATTATTAATCCATACAGGAATAAAGTTGCTAAGGCGTGTTCATGGCTTACTTTGTTAAATAAACTTTATAATAGGTCGATTATTAGATGTGAATATCTAAATTTCAAATTTTTTAGTTTGTTTTTATTGTAAATCTCTGCTTCATCTTTCTATTATTTGCTTATAGTAAATAAAATCTCCTTTTTTAAGTTAAAATTTGAATTTATTAGGCTCTAATTTCCAGTTATTGTGGTGTTTTTATAGTTTATTTTTATTTTATATTTAAAATAAGATGGTTTTTTTATTTTTTGTGTTGTAAATGTTTTTATTTCATGATTTATAGTTCATAATTATTTAAAATTTGTAGTTATTATTAGTCTTTTTATCGATTTTTTGATCTGTTTTGTTATTTTTTTGTAAAAATTTATCAAAAAAAGTTTTTTAACCTGAGTTTCAAAACTTACATTAGGCGAATTATTAACTAAACTACTTCTTAATTATGAAAAAACTTCTACCGAGTTTGTTCATCTGGATGTTTTTTGCCCTATCGGCAATGGCACAGGAGCGAACTATCACCGGAACAGTTACGTCTTCAGAAGACAAACTGCCAATCCCTGGCGTAAGCGTAAAAATTCAGGGAGCTACGGGGGGCACCTCAACTAATGCTACCGGAAAATTCTCCATTAAAGTCTCACCGGACGCTAAAGTTATTGTATTCTCCTCTATCGGCTTTGCCACTCAATCCAAGCCCATTGGAAGTTCAGATGTAATTAATGCCGTATTATCTTCAGATGCTAAGGCTTTGGATGAAGTTGTGGTAACTGCTTTGGGCCAGGTTAGGAAGAAAAATACGTTGTCTTATGCGGCGCAGCAGGTAAAGGGAGAAGAACTTACGCTAACTAGGTCATCGAATGCGGCGTCTGCCTTATCAGGTAAAGTATCTGGTTTGCAGATTATTCAAGGCAATGCAATTGGTGGATCAACCAATGTTGTAATCAGAGGTAATAAATCTTTAACAGGGAATAATCAGGCATTATTTGTGGTTGATGGCGTTCCTGTCGATAATTCAAACAATAATTCTGCTAACCAGAGAACAGGGAGGGGCGGTTATGATTATGGAAATGCGGCGGCAGATATTAATCCTGATGATATAGAATCGGTTAACGTGCTAAAGGGAGCTGCAGCAAGTGCGCTTTATGGATCCAGAGGAGCTAATGGTGTAATTATGATTACTACAAAAAGCAGGAAGAGTAAAGGCATGGGAATTACAATTAATAGTGGTTTAACCGTGGGAACCATTGACAAATCAACTTTTCCGGAGTACCAAACGGAGTATGGTGCCGGATATTCAAGTGGATATGAAAGCGGAGATGGTTTCTTATTAATTGATGTTCAGGGTAATGGTGTTAAGGAAAGGGTTGTTCCCACTTCTGAAGATGCATCTTATGGGGCTAAATTTGATCCAAACCTACTGGTGTATCAATGGGATGCCTTTGACCCATACTCTCCTAATTATAAGAAAAAAACGCCTTGGGTTGCTGCTGCAAATAATCCATCAACATTTTATGAGACAGCAATTTCTAACAATAATAATATTATGTTAGATGGCGCATCCGATAAAGGGACAATCAAGCTGGGCTACACCAGAAGTGATGACCGGGGAACATTACCCAATAGTAAAATCATTAAAAATATATTAAATTTTGGTTCTACGTATCAAATTACCGATCGGTTAACCGCATCTGCACTTGCGAATTACTCAAAAGTTGAGGGTTTAGGTAGATATGGATCAGGATATAGTGGGTTAAATGTGAACCAGAATTTTAGGCAATGGTATCAAACCAATGTTGATATGAAGGCTCAGAAGGATGCTTACTTTAGAAATAAGCAAAATGTTTCATGGAATTGGGCTGACCCTTCTACTCCAGCAGGCCTGGTTCCTAAATATACAGATAATTATTATTGGACAAGGTACCAGAATTATCAGAATGATACAAGAAGCAGGATTTTTGGGAATGCTTCTTTAAATTATAAGGCAACTGACTGGTTAAATATTCTCGGACGTGTTTCATTAGATAATTATAGTGAATTCCAAGAAGAAAGGGTTGCCGTAGGAAGTCAGGGAGCAGCTTCTTATGCCCGAACAGATCGGTCGTTCAACGAAACAAATTTTGACCTTATCGCAAACTTTGATAAAAATTTAACGAAGAGCCTTAATTTGAAGGCATTGCTTGGAGGTAATATCAGAAAGAGTTTATTAAACAGTGTTTTTTCCACAACAAATGGTGGACTCATTGTACCAGGGCTTTATAGTATTTCTAATTCTGTTGGTGCCGTAGCAGCCCCTATAGAAAACTATCAGCCAAAAGAAGTTGATGGATTTTTTGGCGGAGCTACCCTGACCTATAATGAATTTTTAACCTTGGACGGTACTTTTAGAAGAGATAAATCTTCTACACTTCCAGAAGGCGGAAATGCATATAATTATTATTCTGTTGCGGGCAGCTGGTTGTTTTCTAAGCAACTAAAAGATAAGGTTGACTGGATATCATCCGGAAAACTACGTGTTAACTATGCTACAGTTGGAAACGATGCGCCTTGGGGAAGTACCAAAAATGTATTTACCTCTCAGAATCTATTTGGATCAAGCATTTTATTTGCATATCCTTTTACCACTAATAATCCTTCATTAAAACCCGAAAAGACAGAAAGTAGTGAAATTGGTTTAGATATGGCATTTCTGGATAATCGTATTGGTTTTGATGCTTCATATTATTTAACTAAAACAAAAAATCAAATTATACCAGTTGCCGTTTCTGCTGCAACGGGATTTACCAATACCTATGTTAATGCTGGCGTGATAAGAAATAATGGTGTAGAAGTTTCATTGTATGGTTCGCCAATCAAAACACAAGATTTTTCTTGGAACATTAACATCAATTGGACAAAAAACGACAGTAAGGTTTTAGAATTGTATAATGATAGTAAAAATTTGCAATTAGCTAGTTTTCAGGCGGGTATAAGTGTTAATGCTACTTTGGGTCAGCCATATGGTACTATTCAGGGCAAAGATTATGTCTATAATGCAAACGGACAAAAAGTTATTGGTGCAGATGGATATTATAAAATTACATCAAGTACAACTAATGTTATCGGCAATATTAACCCAAAATGGATTGGTGGTATTTATAATAGCTTTAAATATAAAAACGTATCCTTGGGTTTCTTAATCGACATCCGTTCCGGGGGTAATGTTTGGTCATTAGACCAATTTTATGCTACTTATACTGGTATTTTGCCAAATACCGTTGGTTTAAATGATCTGGGTAATCCGGTAAGGAATCCGGTAACCAATAGTGGAAATAGCGGAGGCGTTATTTTAGAAGGCGTAACAGAAGACGGTAAAGTTAATACTAAGCGTGTCGTGATAGATGCCAATTCTCCTACTCTGCCGCAATCTGCATTTTCATACGATGCGAGTTATGTAAAATTAAGAGAAGCTACATTAACCTATTCTTTTCCGAAAGCCATGATTTCAAAATGGGGCCCTATAAAAGGCATTGATCTTTCTGTTTTCGGAAGAAATTTATGGATTATACATAAAAATCTTCCTTATTCAGATCCAGAAGAGAATTTGTCTTCGGGAAATGCGCAAGGGATACAAAGTGGTGCATATCCAACAACCAGAACAATAGGGATTAATGCAAAGCTATCATTCTAATTAAATCAACAATAAAATGAAAAAATCAATCATATTTTTTGCAATGCTTGTTTCTTTGACGGCTTGTAAAAAGAATATCACATCACTTAATATTGATACCAAAAGGCCATCGGAGGTTCCTGCTGCGACTTTGTTTTCATTCGCAACCAAATCTTATAGCGACGTTATTACGAGCGCAAGTGTGAACACCAATGTTTTCAGATTCACGACGAGTCAATGGGCAATGGTAACTTATCAGGATGAAGCCCAATACGATTTTGGTACCAGAAATATTCCTCAGGCGTGGTGGACTACGATGTATAGAGAAGTACTCCAAAATTTAGCCGAATCATCAAATATTATAAAAGCCAATACCACATTAAACGCTGGTATAAAATCGAATCAACTGGCAATTATTGATATCATGCAGGTACTGGCCTTTAGTACGCTGGTTAATACTTTTGGCAATGTGCCTTATAGCGAGGCGCTGGATCAAAAAAACCTTTTCCCGAAATATGATGATGCGAAGACGATTTCATTAGATCTTTTGAAAAGGCTAAATGCCGACATTGCCCAACTCAATACGGCAAGCACAGGTTTTTCTGCAAGTGAAGATCTTGTTTTTCAGGGGAGCATTTCAAAATGGATAAAATTTGGTAACTCTTTGCGCATGCAACAAGCTTTAATTTTAGCAGATGCAGATAATGCAATCGCCAAAACAGCTGTTGAAGCCTCAGATGCAGGTGCAATTTCTTCCGATGTGGATAATGCCGCTTTTAAATATCTGGCGGGTGCTCCTAATCAAAATCCGCTTTATGTTGATATTGTTACGGGTGGGCGTGGTGATTATGTGGCCGCAAAAGATTTGGTAGACAAATTGTTAGCGCTGGCAGACCCTCGTTTACCACAGTATTTTGGTACCAATGCAAACGGCGCTTATGTTGGTGGTATAGTTGGGCAGGTAAATACGATATCTGCTGTTTCTAAACCTGGACCTAAAGTTTATGCTCCTGATGCGCAAACCTTGCTTATGGATTATGTAGAAACTGAATTTAATAGAGCAGAAGCCGCTGAAAGAGGATATGCTGTTAGCGGTAATGCAGAAACGCACTACAATAATGCGATTACGGCATCGATTTTATATTGGGGAGGTACTGCTGCGGATGCATCTGCCTACCTTGCAAATCCACTAGTTTCCTATAAAACTGCATCTGGTACCTGGAGAGAAAAAATAGGTGTCCAAAAATGGATCGCACTTTATAACAGGCCTTTTAATTGTTGGACAGAATTAAGAAGATTGGATTTTCCAAAAATTACGGCACCGGTAGGCGCTAAATCTGGTTTTCCTAACAGGCTTAGTTATCCAAGCAATGAACAGCAGTTAAACGGTAGTAATTACAGTCAGGCTTCCGGTGCAATTGGTGGAGATGTTGTAACCACAAAATTGTTTTGGGATAAGTTTTAAAAAAGGAATAAAAATTTGATAACAAAAAACCACTATAAACGGTTCTGTTATATTACATTCTAGTTTTAGAAGCGTTCCTTAATTTATTTATAAGACACTAAGAGGCTGTCCGATCTTTTCGGACAGCCTCTTTTATAGAAGGATTTGATGAAGAAAACTTTAGATAAGCCGGTTTCGGCTTTGGACAACATTTTATAAATCCTTGTAATTCCATTTGTATTTAATGTATGCAGAATTAAAGATGATCTTTAAACGACTATTCCTGCGCAACAAATAAGATCAATTTTGATTCTAGGCATCCATTTTCTTGTTAATTCGGTAAAACGTGTCACAACTTAAAAACCGATAGTAAAATTTATGAGCTTTTCTTAGGGCTGGAATATGGGTTTGACGCTTTTAGAAACTTTTGGAAGAGTAAAAACATTATTCAGAAATATATTTATGTGTATTGATAGCATGCTTAAAGACAGCAGTATTTACTAGTTTTTTAGTTGAAATTTTAATTAGCAAAAAAGTTACGATTGCGAAATAGGCCTTAATGGGCATTTTGGAAGCCAAAAGTTAAAAAATGTTAAAAATAATTTGCTTGAGGAATTAACTAACTCTAATTTAGAGCATTATTTTACACATTAACTAACCTATTTCTATTATGAAAAAACTTCTACAGAGTTTGTTCGTTGTCCTGTGTTTCGCGATGAGCGCAATGGCACAGGATCGAACAATCACAGGAACAGTTACGTCTTTAGAAGACAAGCTACCAATTCCTGGAGTAAGCGTAAAAATTCAGGGTACCGCTGGAGGTACCTCTACTGATGCGAATGGAAAGTTCTCCATCAAAGCGTCATCAAATGCCAAAACAATAGAGTTCTCCTCAATTGGATTTGCAACTAAAACGCTCCCAATCGGAAGCTCGAGTGTGATTAATGCCGTTCTTTCTACTGATTCTAAAGCCTTAGGCGAGGTTGTAGTAACGGCGTTAGGCGTTAATAAAGCTACCAAAACTTTAGGCTATTCTCAAAGTACTTTTAAATCAGCCGAAGTAAATGCTTCTGCACCAGCAAGTTTGTTTGGTGGTTTGCAGGGTAAGGTTGCAGGGGTAAACATTTCTAATACTTCTGGTGCCCCTGGAGGGTCAACCAAGGTTATTTTAAGAGGTTATTCTTCAATAACCGGTAGTAACCAACCCTTGTATGTTGTGGATGGTGTGCCTTTAGATAACTCAACTGCAGGTTCGAGTGACAATTATGACTTTGGTAACAATGCAAACGACATTGATCCGAACAACATCGAAAGCATCAGTATTTTAAAGGGATCTGCGGCAACAGCATTATATGGTTCTCGCGGATCGAATGGTGTTTTAATTGTAACTACTAAAAAAGGAGCTGCTGGTAAATTGAAAGTAGATCTTTCTACATCCACAACCTTAACAAATGTTGCTTCAATTTACAAACCTCAGGATCAGTTTGGGCAAGGTTGGGACGGTACTTACATTCCTTCTGAAAATGGTAACTGGGGTCCGAAGTTTGATGGACAGTTAAGGACCTGGGGAGCCGTAGTGGATAACTCTCAGTTATTAAAACCTTACTCTTTCATCAAAAACAATGTGAGGGATGCATTAACTACAGGTATTGAGTTGAACAACAATATTGCCTTAAGTGGAGGAAATGAGAACAGTACGGCATATTTTTCTTATGGTAATATTTATAGCGACGGTTATCTTCCATCAGACAACGATTCTTATAAAAGAAATAACTTTACCTTAAAGGGATCAACCAAGTACGGAAATTTTACTGCTGATGCCTCTTTAAATTATGTTGGTAAAACCACAAAATTTATCAATCAAGGTGGTGGTGATTCAGGTATCGGATCTTCATTTTATGAAGAAATACTACAGATCCCTGGAGATATTCCAATTAAAGACTTTCGGGATTATAAGAACAAATTTTTTAATGTAGACAATTATTTTACTCCATATGCAGAAAACCCTTATTATGCCCTTTACGAAAATGGAAGTAGGTATAAAAGCGACCGCGTTTATGGTAACATTAATTTAAATTACAAAGCAACAGATTGGTTAAGTTTTCAATTCCAGCAAGGTGCTGATGTTGATAATGCCGTTAGCAAAATCTGGCACAATAAAAATGCACCAAGCCCAGGTAGCTATAATGATGGTGGTAACATCGAGGGTTCTTCGAGAGCAAAGGATGCTGGTGATGTAATTGAAGGATCTGTAAAAACTTTTGAGTACGATACAAAATTAAACGCTCTTTTTAATAAGGAGTTAAATAGTCACTTCGATTTAGATGGTTTAATCGGGGTAAACTATAATGATCGTGGTTCAAGGATATTAAGCACCCGTATTGAAAATTTAGCTATACCAGGTTTTTATCAGATCAATAACTCTGCAAATAAACCAACATCAACCAATGCAGAATCTCACCGCCGTTTATTTGGTGCTTATGCCTCTGCAACATTAGGTTATAACAAATATTTGTATTTAACCCTTACAGGAAGAAACGATTGGTCGTCAACACTTCCTCAGAGCAATAACAATTATTTCTACCCTGCTTCCAGTTTAGCTTTTATTGCTTCTCAAGCTATCGATTTAACTAAAACACCGATCAGCTTTTTGAAATTAAGAGCAAGTTATGGTGAAACGGGTAGTGATACCGATCCTTACCGTGTATTTAATACAGCGACCAGAACATCGTCGCCTTTAGGTTTTGGAACCTTGACATTTCCAATGTTCGGTGTTGCGGGTTATTCGATTTCTAACCAGTTGAACAGTAATAACTTTAAACCTGAGCGTGTACAAGAGGTTGAATTAGGTGCAGAGATCAGGTTCTTGAAAGACCGTATCGGTATCGATGCAACTTTTTATAATAAATTAAGAAAAGATCAGATTATTCCATTGCCTATTGATCCGGCAACAGGTTATTCTTCTTACATCGTAAACTTTGGTTCTGTACGTAACAAGGGTATAGAGCTGGCTGTAAATATCAAACCGATTAAAACAACCGATATTGACTGGACTTTGAATTACACCTTCACAAAAGAAAAAAGTAAAGTAACCGAATTGCCTGCCGGATTGGATAAGGTAGTATTAAATTCAGCTTATGATGCTCAGTTTGTAGCGCGCGTTGGTCAGCCACTTGGTGTAATTGAAGCACCTTCACGTACTTATAGCCCAAGCGGACAGGTAATTGTAGATAAAAACGGCTATCCTGTATATTCTTCTGAAAATGTAAGCTTTGGCACTACACTTCCTGATTTCGTAATGGGATTAAATAATCAGTTCCGTTACAAAGATTTTTCACTTTCATTTACCTTAGACTGGCATAAAGGTGGCGTGTTCTATTCTGGTACGGCCGATTTATTGAACTTCGTAGGTGCTGATGCAAAAACAACTTATAATGACCGCCGTCCTTTTATTGTTCCTAATTCGGTTCAGAAATTAGCAGATGGTACATTTGTAGAAAATACCGCTCAAATAACAGAAGCCAATACAGATGATTTTTATTATACCACATCAAATAAGGCTGATGCTTATGCTAACCGTATTTTAGACAGATCTTTCCTGAAATTGAGAGAAGCAACACTGAGCTATAATCTCCCTAAATCTATCGTGGGTAAAGTTGGAGCACAAAGAGCAAGCGTTTCTGTTTTTGGAAGAAATTTAATCACCTGGCTGGCTAAAACGAACAAAACGATCGATCCGGAGGTTTCTAATTTTGGAAATGATTTAGGAAGTGAATTTGGTGAGTTTAGAACTGCGCCTCCAGTAAGGTTCTTTGGTGCATCATTAAAAGTTTCATTTTAATCTATCTCGTAATGAAAAATAATCATACAAAATATAAAGTGCTGATGTTATCAGCAATGGTGTTTCTTACTTTTGGATGTAAGAAAACACTTGATATTAACGTGAGTCCAAACAACCCCCTAATTGAATCAACAACCCCTGAAGTATTATTTCCTTCAGCTGTGGCTTCTACAGCAGGACGTGTTGGTGGTGAACTCACTATTCTGGGCGGCATATGGTCTCAATATTACACACAAGCGAATGCTTCAAACCAGTATAAAACCATTGATTCTTATGCGCTAACGCGTAACGACTTGAATGGCAGTTATAATGAACTGTTTTCGGGTGCTTTAGCCGATTATCAATTGGCGATAAATTTAGCGGTAGCGAAAAGTGATTGGCGTTATAATTTAATGGCAACGGTAATGAAAGCTTATACTTATCAGGTATTGGTAGATTTATACGATAAAGTTCCATATACAGAAGCGTTAAAAGGCCTTGATAACCTGCAGCCAAAATTTGATGATGGTTATACCGTTTATGTAGGTTTACTTGCTGAAATAAATGCAGCTCTTGCGAAAGATTATTCAAGTGTTCCATTAAACGGCGATCAGAAACAAACAGATTTTATCTTTGGTGGTGATATGGACCTTTGGACTAAATTTGCAAACACCCTGAAGTTAAAAATGTATTTGAGGATGGTTAATGCAAAACCTGCAGAAGCACAGGCTGGCATTACTAAACTATATACTGATGGTGCAAACTTTTTAACTACAAACGCTGGCATTGCTACATTTGAGGGTACGCCTGATAACAGTAATCCTTTTTATGAATACAATGTTCGTCGTTTAAATACCACTACCAATTTAAGGGCAAGCGCAACCTTTACCAGCTGGTTGGTAGAAAACAATGATCCGAGGGTTAATTATTATTTTGGAACTGCTAACCCGGTACCCATGAATCAAGGTGATTATACTGCTACCGCAGTTGAACAACCTACTTATGCGGGCGCAACTGTTTTTGCGCAAACAGCTAAAGATCCGGTTTGGTTTATTTCTGCTGCAGAATCTTATTGGATGCAGGCTGAGGCGTTGGAGCGTTATTTTGGAGGAGCAGGTGCTGCTACGATGTACCAAAATGGTGTTAGAGCGGCTTTTTCTCAAGTTGGATTAGGAGCAGATGTAATTCCATCTGATTACCTAAACTACCCAACTGGGGCTACCTTTGAGCAAAAGCTGAAAACAATTATTGTGCAAAAATGGGCCTCTTTTGCAGGTTCACATAGCCTGGAAGCCTTTTTTGAACAACAACGTACAGGGTATCCTAATAAAAGTAGTGTGTATTCAACTGACCCTAATTATATCCCTGGCGAATGGGTGTTTTCAAAAAATGGCGTTACGGCTGGCTTGCTGCCTAAACGTTTGGTGTTTCCTGCATCATCAAGAGATAGAAACAGCAATACACCAACAGAGGTGCCGATTACAACTAAAGTTTGGTGGGGTAAATAGTGTATATAATTGATAAAGAGATGAAAAGATATTTAACAATAATCATATTGGGAGTTGTAAGCATGACTTATAGCTCTTGCAAAAAAGAGTCCTTTGATTATCCGGAAGGTTATGTAGGTATTTCTAAAATAACGGTGTTCCCAATAATTACCATGAAAGGTGATAAATATGTAGCAGTAGCAAAGGGGGCAACCTATACTGATGCAGGTGCAACAGCTGCAGCTGGTACAAGTAACATCGACGTGAAAGTTACAGGATTGCCAAATACGGCTACGGCAGGTGTGTATTTAATTACCTTTTCGGCAACAAATGCCGATGGTTTTTCTGCCACAACAACAAGATCGGTTGTGGTTTATGATACTAAAGCAGATGCCTTAGCGAATGATTTTTCAGGAGATTATTTAAGAGCTGCTACAGGAGTCATTTCAAAATGGACCAAATTAGCGCCGGGTGCCTATCTGGTGAATAATCCAGGCGGTGCACCAACCGGTACATCTGTTAACGTAATTGCAATAAACCCTACCGGTAGCGTAATTGATATTCCGCAACAAAATACCGATAGCGGGCCTTGGGGATCAAATACTGAGAGTAAAAATCTAGTTTCAGGTAATTATTCCTGGGCAGTAGAGAATCCTGGTTACGGCTCGGCAGTTAGAACCTTTGTTAAACAATAATTATAAAACGATGAAAAAATATTTTTATATACTAACCCTTTTTATACTAAGCATGTCTGCTTGTAAAAAGGACGAACCTGTTGGCGGTACAGCAGTGCAAGATCTATCTGGCGAGTGGTGGGTACAGATTGATGGTACCGGAGCTTATTCTAAAATATCTACTTATAATACGGCCGATAATTCATCAACCCAGATGTGGTTGAATCTGACTAATTTTTGGTCTCTATCAGATACTGAAACAGTTTTTGGTAAAGTAAATGTAAATTTAGATAGCAAAACTTTCACAGGGCAAAATGTAGCTAATGCAGGTACCTATCCTGGGGGCATAACATTTACGGTAACTAATGGCAAAATAACGCCAAATGGCGCTGTAGGGCCATCATCTAAAGCAACAACTGATGCCATTTCATTGGATGTTGTATTTTCTGATGATGATGTTCCAGGTAGGGTTTTTCACCTTAAAGGTTACCACCGCACTAAGTTTGTTGGAGACGATCATTAATCTTAATCCAACTAATTTTTGTCTATCCAAATTATTAGGATAGATAAAATTCATTATATAATTAAAGGAGCATGGGACTATGGTTTTATGCTCCTTTTTATTATTTGAAGGTGCCACAAACTTTTAAGTTGTTTCATCAAAAACTCCATTTATTCCGATTTTTCATATAGTTAGCTTTTCCATTAACTTATCAAGCTTACAATCATCAATATCTTATTATACTCTTAAGTATCTACAACGAGCCGTAATTCATTATTATTCATGTTTGTGATAGGGAATTGGAGTCTGTAATTTAAAATGGCGCCTTCAGGTACTACAACAACAATGCTTTTATTAAACTGATAAAAGATTTTATTGCTGATGAACAATGTAAATATGGCCAGACAAAGCAAGATATGGAAATTTAAACTACAATGATTTTGGCACGGTTTTTTTAAACATAAATAATGCTGTTTGCCATCTATTAACATCAATTTCTGCTCATTTAGGGATAAAATATGATTATGATAACAAATATTCTTGCATAATCTGTAGAAAATTACCCCAATCCGCCTTTTTAATCATACAATTATATTGTCAAAATAATGTCATTATACATTCCTTATTCGTTAAATTATGTTAAATGTTAGTTATGTCCATTATATTTAGTGCTTCAAATAACTAAAATCATTAACTAACTAAAATTTCATGAAAAAACTTCTACAAAGTTTGTTCGTACTTCTGTTTGTAGCGTCAGCTGCATTTGCACAGAATAGAACAATTACAGGTATGGTTACATCTGGAGACGATGGATTACCTTTGCCTGGGGTAAGTGTTAAAGCTTCTGGAGCTAAAATTGCTGCCCAAACTGGATCCGATGGTAAGTTCTCCATCAGTGTCCCTGGCAGTGTTACTGCTCTAGAATTCTCTTATCTTGGTTTTATTTCTCAAACTAAATCAATTGCTGCATCAGGTGTGGTAAACGTTATTTTGGCGGCTGATTCTAAAACATTAACAGATGTACTAGTTGTAGGTTATGGTGTTAAAGCGGTAAAAGATGTTAATGGATCAATGTCGAATATAAAAGGATCTGACATCGCAAGTCAGCCTATCGAAAGTTTTGATAAGGCCCTTTCGGGTAAGGCGGCAGGTGTACAGATTTCTAGTTCTGGCGGTACCTTGGCTGATGGTGTTTCTATCCGTATTCGCGGTATTAACTCCATTTCAACCAGCTCATTGCCTCTGGTAGTAATTGATGGTATTCCAGCCAATACACTTGAAAATTTAAATCTTTTCAATGGTGGTAATGGTACCCGTTTCGATCCATTAGCTTTGATCAATCCAAATGATATCGAATCAATTGAAGTATTGAAAGATGCTGGTGCGGCTGTATTATACGGATCTAGAGCTGCAAATGGTGTGATCTTGATCACAACAAAAAAGGGTAAGAACGGAACTACACTTCTTACTGTCGATTCCAAAACTAACTTTGCAATGGCTTCGAGAGTACCTAATCTATTAAATGGAGATCAGTTTAATTTGATCAACAACGAAAAAGCAACTAACAGATACGGTAGTGCTGTAGGTGTTATTGCAAAAGATAGTGATATCGATGGTGATGGCGTGCCTGATAGAACCGACTGGATGAAACAAATTTTCAGAACGGGTAAAACATTTGATAATACTGTGTCTATTTCAGGTGGTACCGATAAGGCAACCTATTACGGTTCTGTTAGATATGCTGATCAAGAAGGTATTCTTTATGGAAATAAATTAAAAACAGGATCTGTTAGGGCTAATATTGATGTTAGACCTAAAAAATGGTTAAGATCTGGAGTTGAGATTTCATATACAAAAAGTATCAACTATGGTGTGTTAACGGATGGTTATTTAGCCGGAGCATCAATCTCTGGTTATAACGCTGCTCCTACTGTAGCTGTATTTAATCCAAACGGACCAAAGGGTTATAACTTAACCGCAACTTCTCCAATTGGTTATTTAGGTTTAGGTAACAATGTTACTTCTTACTTGGGAACAAGTTTTATTGGTAACCGTGTTTATAACCCAATTGCAACGGTAGATCTTCAAAGAAATCAAAATACCCCACAAAATTTTGTAGGAAATGCTTATGTAGAAATTCAACCGATTAGTGGCTTGAAATTGACTTCAAAATTTGGTGTTGATTATCAGAGCAATTTTGAGGATCAGTATTCTAACCCACTTATTGCTGGTTTAGGTCTTTCATATTTAGGTTTGGTACAGGATTATGTTTTGACCAGAAACCAATGGGTTTGGCAAAACTTTGCAACATATGATAAAACAATTGCTCAAAAACACCGCATTAGCTTAACAGCAGGTGCCGAATATCAATATACTAAACAACAGCAGATTTATGCTTCAGCTAATAACTTTGCTGATCCATTCTTCCAAAACATTATTGATGGCGCTTACACAGGTGCAGATCCTTCTTCGGGTAGTGTATTACTAGCATCGGGAGGTAGTTTGTTCTCAAATGGTTTGGAGTCTTATTTTGGTAGAGCAGGTTATACTTATGATGATAAATACTTTATCGAAGGTGCGGTTAGAGCGGATGCTTTCTCTGGATTCGGAGCTGCTTACCGTTGGGGTAAATTCCCAAGTGTATCTGCAGGCTGGATTGCAACACAAGAAAGCTTCTTAAAAGAGAACAAAATTATCAATTATTTAAAAATTAGAGGTAGTTACGGTTTAGTAGGTAACTCTAGAGGTGTAGGTTCTTACGCTGCTAGAACATTATATTCAGGTGGAAGTTACACTACTGTTAATGGTTTTTCAAGCAGTCAGTTAGGAAATGCAGATTTAAGATGGGAAGCATCCAAAAAATTCAACATTGGACTTGATGCAAACATCCTTAATAGCAGAATTGGCATTACTGTAGATTATTTCAATACCAACGTTTCTGATTTGATCTTAGCCGCTCCAGTTCTTTATACTGTTGGTGTACCAAACTCATCAATTACAACCAACATCGGTTCGATGAAAAATGCTGGTATTGAGGTAACTTTAAATACTAAAAACATCCAGACGAAAGATTTTAACTGGACTTCATCTTTCAACTTTACAAGAATCAAAAACAGGGTAACAAGTTTAGTTGCTTCTAATAATAATGCTGATATCGCTTCTGCAAGTACTGTTGCAAGTGTTGGGCGTGCATTAGGAACTTATAAACTGGTTCAATGGGCTGGTGTAGATCCGGCTACTGGTTATCCAACTTGGTATGCTGCTGATGGTGTAACCAAAAAAACCTGGAATCAGGCAAGTCAAAAATATACATTAGCTGATGGAACAACTACTTCTATCACTGCGGCAGATCAGGTATATTTAGATGGCAAAACCGGAGCACCTAAATGGTATGGTGGTTTTGATAACACATTTACTTATAAAGATTTTGATTTCAATATTTCATTGGTTTATCAAGGTGGTAATTATATCTATAACTCTACATTATCTGGTTTATTGGTTAATACTTTCCAGAACAATGATGCAAGAATTTTAGATCGTTGGACAACTCCAGGCCAGATCACTGATATTCCAAGATTGAATATGTTGGATCAAACAGCTAACCAGGCTTCAACCAGGTTCCTTGAAAAAGGTGATTTCTTAAGAGCTAGGTCAATTTCACTTGGTTATAAATTAAATGGCCAATATCTTCAGAAATTGGGCTTAACAAATTTGAGAGTATCTGCCCAAGTTTATAACGCTTTTCTTATTACAGGGTATAGTGGTGTAGATCCTGAGGTGAACAGTAATAGAAATAATACAAATATTGCTGTTGGTTATGATAACAGAGCGGTTCCTCAGCCAAGAACATACACTATCGGTTTAACAGCAACTTTCTAAGAAAAATATCATGAAAATAAATTATAAATTCAGAAATATAAAAACTGCGCTATTTGCAGTATCAATTTTGGCACTTTCTTCTTGTCAAAAAGATATCTTCGAGGAGCCTTTAATTAGTCTTTCTCCAGCTTCGGCTTTCGAGACAGCAGAGCGTGTTGAAAAAGCTTCTGTAGGTATGTATGATCAATTACAGAACGCAGAATATTTTGGTGGTCGTGTTTTAATTTATGCTGATGTACGTGGTACAGATGTAAATCCTTCATCTTATTTTAATCCACTTCCACAGTTTACAACGGTTAACTCCAATAGCGCTTACATTGGAACAGCTTGGCAAGGCGCTTACAGAACCATTGGTGAAGTAAATTTATTCATTAAAAATTTAGCTGCTTCTGGAAGTATTGTTTCTAGCGCTAAAACAAATCAATATACTGGTGAGGCTAAATACATCCGTTCTTTATGCTATTTTTATCTGGTTAATTTGTATGCGCAACCTTACAAGTTTACGGCTTCTGCAACACACCCTGGAGTTCCTTTGGTTTTAACAAGTTCTGATGCACCTTTCTCTGATGCCAATCAGGTTTCGAGAGCAAGTGTGGCTGATGTTTACAATCAAATGGAGACAGATTTACTTGAAGCTGAAGCTAAACTTCCGGTTGATTATGGAGACCCTACCTTATTAAATGTTGCAAGAGCAACTAAAGGTGCTGCTCAAGCATTATTAGCTAGACTATATCTTTACAAAGGAGATTATACCAAAGCCAATACTTATGCTGATAAAATCATTTCTTCAGGTAAATATGGGTTAAATGCTGATCCGCTAACTGCATTCAGAAACTATACTACAAAAGAAAGTATCTTTTCTGTTGCGATGAACGGTGGTGATAATCCAAATACCAACAATGCTTTAGGACAGCATTATGCTCCTTCAAAAAGAGGTGATATTACTGTAAGTAATGATTATGTAGCTTTAATGGATCAAACGAAAGATTTAAGGTTTAAAAACTTAATCATTCAACAAGCTGGTTCTTATTGGACTACCAAATATCTAGGTGTTACAGACTGGGTTCCGGTTTCAAGATATTCTGAGATATTGTTAATTAAAGCAGAAGCTTTAGCAAACTTGGCCACTACTGTTGATGTAACCGCATTAGGTTTATTGAATCAGGTAAGAGCAAGATCATTAGCTGATCCTGTTGCAGCAGTTACAAAAGCAGATTTAATAACTGCAATTTTAACTGAGAGACGAATAGAGCTTGCATTTGAAGGACAGGGAGAGTTTGATTATCTACGTACAGGACGTGGAATTCCTGCACACAGTGTAGTTGCCGCACAGGCATACGGATCTAATTATGTGATTTTCCCAATCCCATTCTATGATACACAAAAAAATCCAAACTTGGCTCAGAACCCAGGTTACTAAAAAATAATTAAAAGGCTAGGTTAATTACCTAGCCTTTTTTATTTTTATATTATGAAAAAAAGTAAATTAATTCTTTTTCTTTTCGCTATCATATTTCTCCCTTTTCTTGCCATTGCTCAGGATGAGGTTTTTATGTCTAGTGGTGTTGGCGGCAATGTGCCATTAAGATCAATTCATTATACAGAAATGAATGGATCTCCATTTTTTAATGATAACTGGATGGATGGTGTTGTAAAGCTGGCTGATGGCAAATTTTATAGAGATGTGAAATTAAAGTATGATCAGATTGTGGATGAGGTTTATTTTTTAGGTGAAAAAGAGCAACCAATGCTTTTTAAAATACCGGTTTTAGAGTTTAAAATCCTTTCGGTTGGCACTAATGGCGGTGTTGAAGAAAGTTATTTTGTAAATGGATATTCGCCGATAGATGGTGCAACCCAAAAATCATATTATCAAAAACTGATGTATGCCGGTAATCCTAAAACGCAGTTGCTAAAAAGAACAATTAAAAAGATATACGAATCAAGGGTTTACAATTCGGCTGTAACTAGCAAAACAGTAGAAGCAACAACGCTTTATTATTTAGGTGATGATAAAAAAAACTTAAAAAAAGTAAAGCTTGATACTAAATCAATAATTGCCGGTATTGGCGATAAACAAGCAGAGCTTGTTAAATATGTTGCAACAAATAAGTTAAATCTGAAGAAGGAAGAAGATATAATTAAATTAATATCTTATTATAATAGCATATAATGATTTTCGTGAATGATTTGTGGGGATGCCAACGGCATCCTTTTTTTTGCTGTAAAATTTTGCGATTTAATCTTTATTTTAAATCTGTTTTTCATTTAACACTAATGTCCTGCCATGTTCTTGATTAAAGGACATCTGCGATCGTTTTTATTTTACTTAAATTTATCTTTTTGCTGAATTTTGTCTTTTTTTAAAGGCTATTTTTTGCTCTTTTCTTACTTAATTTAGTTTAAGTGCGGATTTCGGTGATAAACCTCCCTTTTTTTAGTTGAAATTTTAAATATTGTATTTTTAGAGCTGATTATTTGTTTTGCATAATGATTACATGTATATTGTATTATTAACCGAAACTAAATTAACTTTTATGAAAAAACTCGAGTAGAGTTTGTTCATATTGCTGGTTATTGCAACCGGAGCAATAATCTAAGATCGAACAATCAAAATCTACTCAGTAGCCAGAAAAGGCCATAATTGCTATACAGATAAATCTTAAAACTAAAAATTGCAACTAAAGGAACCACAGTAGTTGTAAGGGTTTTATTTACTTCAGATATAGCTTGCTCAGGGCTTCTAATAATCAGTTATTTAGCGATGTTAAGTGGGAGAAATAAGAAATAAATATTTTTTATTGTAAAATTTGTATTACAAAATACTAAATCCTATATTGTAAATTATTAACTAAACTAAACTTTTTTATGAAAAAACTTCTACAAAGTTTGTTCATATTGCTGTTTATTGCCACCTCCGCAATAGCGCAAGATCGAACAATCACAGGAACAGTTACGGCTGGTGAAGATGGGTTGCCACTTCCGGGTGTAACTGTTAAAATCAAAGGTGCAACAGGTGGAACCACAACTGGTGCAGACGGAAAATTTTCCCTTAAAATTGCACGTGGCATAACGTCGTTAGAATTCACATCCATTGGATTTATTTCTATAACCAAAAATATTGGTTCTTCAAATACATTAAACGTGGTATTAGAAAGCGACTCTAAAACATTAACAGATGTTGTTGTAGTTGGGTATGGTACCCAAAAACGTGGTGAAACTACGGGAAGTACGGCATCGGTAAGTGGTGCAGCTATTGCACAAAAACCAATTCAGAGTTTAGAGGCCGGTCTGGCAGGTAGGGCAGCTGGCGTGCAGATAACTGTCCCGGCAGGGGTGTTAAATACTCCACCCGTATTCAGAATAAGGGGTACAAATTCTATTTCTTTAAGCTCTCAGCCATTGTTCGTAATTGATGGCGTGGTAGCAACTACTGGCGATCAGGGCTTAACTGCCTCTGCTGCAAACCCGTTATCGAGTATTAATCCAAATGATATCGAGAGCATCGATATTGCCAAGGATGCCGCTTCAACCGCTATTTATGGTAGCCGTGCAGCCAACGGTGTTGTGTTTGTTACCACTAAGAGGGGAAAAACAGGGTTGCCGAAAGTAAATTACGATTTTTGGGTAGGTTGGTCTGAAGCTTACCGTTTGCCAAAATTACTGGATGCTTTTCAATATACCGATTATAAGAACGAGGCCATTGCTAATGCAAATACCATACGCCCGGGAAGTGTGAATGTAACTTTCAATGGTGTTTCGCAGATTCAGAAATTCGTTTTAACAAATGGCCCGGATGGACAACCAATAAACACCAACTGGTACGATTATGCCTATCGAACTGGTGTTTCTCAAAATCATAACGTAAATGTTTCCGGAGGAACTGAAAGCACCAAATATTATATGGGTTTTGGCTATACAAACCAACAAGGTATTTATCAAAAAAATGATTTCAAGAGATTAAATGGATTATTCAATATAGATAGTAAATTGAATAAATTCATCACCATTGGTGGTAAACTATCTTACTCTAATGAGAAAAATTTAGCTGCAATTGCTTCAGGTTCGTTAAATGGCGAAGCCTATGGAACTTCAGGATTAGCCAGAACCACATTGGTAAATTCGCCAAACGTATCGCCATATAATAATGATGGTAGTTTTAACTTAGGTGCAACATTTGTTGGCCCGATGAATAATATTGTAACAGGTAACCAGGTTGGTTTTTACAATTTTGCTCAGGTACTTTCTTTAAACAGAGAAAATAATGAGTTAGACCACTTACAATCTAATGCTTACTTACAAGTTAGTCCATTCAAATGGTTAAACCTGAAATCAATGTATGGTATTGATTATATTAATAGTGACAACGATATTTTCTATAATCCGGTTCATGGACCTGGTCAGGGTGTAAGCGGCGAAGCTATTGGTGCCTTCAGAAAAAGAAAAAACTGGACCTGGACCAACACCGCTCAAGCCGATTACGAAATTTCTAAACACAGTTTTAACTTATTGGTTGGACAAGAACAACAGAGAAATACCGTTACAGGTTATGGTATAGACCGCCAGGGTTTAACAGATCCAGCTTATGATGTTGTTCAGGCTGGCTTCACATTAAATAACTCCACAGGGGCAATTTACGGAGAAAATTACTTATTATCTTATTTCGGCCGTTTGAACTATAACTACGATGGAAAATATTTCTTGAGCGGTAATTTAAGACAAGATGAGTATTCGGCTTTAGGAATTAAAAAAGGAACCTTCTGGGGAGCATCCGCCGGTTGGGAAATTACTAAAGAGAATTTTTGGGCCAGCGCAGGATTAGATAAAGTATTTAGCAGTTTTAAAATTAAAGGAAGTTATGGTAAGGTTGGTAATATCGCAGGTATCACAGACTATGCTATTTTCTCTACTTATGGCTCGGCTTTATATGGTGGTATCCCATCATCTATCTACAGTGCTGCAGGAAACAAAGAACTTACTTGGGAAACCAGTAAAAAAACGGATATTGGTATTAACTTCGGTATCTTAAAAGGAAGGATCGATTTTGAAGTTGATTATTATAAAAATAACATCGATGGTTTGATCCTTAACGTATCTCAATCTCCATCAACCGGTGTTCCATCAACGGTTGCTACCAATATTGGTTCTATGTACAACAAAGGTTGGGAATTTAATGTAAACGCTTCGCCACTTAAATCTGCTGATTTTTCTTGGACCAGTAACTTCAATATTGCCTATAATAAAAACGAAGTTACATCCCTAGCGCCTGGTTTAACTGAAATTATAACCCCAACAGGCTCTACTACAACGGGAGAAAATGTTAACCGTTCTATTCCCGGTTATTCTATTGGTTATCTTTATGTGGTGCGTACAGGTGGTGTAGATCCAGCAACTGGAAGAAGAATATTCTATAACAAAGCGGGTAGAGCAGTTACTTATCAACATATCGTACCTACAGGTCAAGCAAACTGGACTTATCTTGATAATGGTGCTACTGCTCCAGCTATCACCCAAAGTGCTGATGCTGAAATGTATAAGAATACTGCGCCTAAGTTTTATGGTGGTTTTGATAATACTTTCCGTTACAAAAACTTTGATCTAAATGTGATGTTAACCTATCAACTAGGTTTCTGGGTATCTTACGGAACCAATGCAGGTTTGCACGATCAGAGGTATTGGAATAATGCAGTTGATGTGTTGAACCGTTGGCAAAAACCTGGTGATATCACCAATTTCCCAAGGGCAGTGTACACAGATAACGTTTCTTATGGTAATACTATTCCATTGGATATTAATGTTTTCAAAGGTGATTTTGTTAAATTAAGAAATCTAAGCCTTGGTTATACGATTCCCCAAACTGCATTCGGAAAATCGGGTATTAACCGTCTTCGTGTTTATGTAGCGGGTCAAAACCTTGCGATTATAACTAAATATCCTGGTCCAGACCCTGAAGTTTCTTCAAACGGGTCAACCTCATCTGGTCAAGGTTCGGATAGAAACTCCGGCCCAAATGCAAGAACTTATACCATGGGACTTAGCTTAGGTTTTTAAAATATAAAGGAAAAAATCATGAACAAAAGAAATTTATATATAGCAATATTGTGTTCGGCTGTCGTATTTACAAGTTCTTGCAAAAGAGAATTTCTAGACCCCACACTAAAAACTTCTGTTGCTGCAGAAAATGCTTTCGATACACAATTCCGGATTGAAAGTCAGGCAAATTCATTATATGGGTCACTAAAAAACGGCTCCTTTTACGGGGGTAGATATTTGGTTTACGGAAGCATAAGAGGAGAAGATTTTATAAACGAAACTGGAAACTTGGTAACGGCATCCGATGTTTGGAGCATGAACCTTGCCAACAGCGCAACCTCGGTTAAAACTTTATGGTCTCAGGCCTATGTTACCATTAACAGGTGTAATGTTTTTATAGATGGTATGGCTTCTAAAGGAAATGCTGTTGTTGGCGACGCCCTGGGAGCAAAATATACTGCTGAAGCGAGATTAATTAGGGCTTTATCTTATTACAGCCTATTACAGGTATTTGCGAGGCCATACGCTGATGGAAACGGAAGTAAGCCTGGCCTACCATTGCGATTAACAGGGATTACAGGGCCTGGTTTTTCAGATTTGGCAAGAAGTACTGTAGATCAAGTATATACTCAGATCATTTCTGATTTAAATTATGCAGAAGCAAATCTTTCAGCTACAAATGCTACAGCCTTGCTTAACACGACAAGAGCACATAAAAATACTGCTATCGCTTTAAAAACGAGGGTTTACTTAAGTATGGGCAAATGGGCTGACGTTATTACAGAAGCAAATAAATTGGTACCAGCCGTAGCACCGTTTAAGGCGAAGGTAAATGTGGCGAATGATTTGGCTGCTGATATCACTACTGTATTCAAAACGCCCTATACTTCCGCAGAGTCCGTATTTTCACTTCCCATGACTTCTTCTGCTAGCCCATTGGATTATCCTGGAACACAAAACTCTTTAGCATCATATTTTTACTTTACAAATGCTACACCAGGAACCACGGAGTTTTCTTTGAATCCTGTGGGTGTTATCGCTAATACGGGTTGGAAATCTACAGATAAAAGAAGGGCTTTAATTTTTACCTCTGCAGCATCAAAGCAGTTTGTCGCTAAATTTACAACAGCAAGTCCATACACTGACTATGTTCCGGTAATTAGATGGGCTGAGGTGCTTCTCAATCTGGCAGAAGCAAGGGTACGTAGTACAAATACTGTTGATGCTCAGGCATTATTGTTGTTGAATGCCGTACGCCAACGTTCAGATGCAACTACAGTACTTGCTCCTGCTACTGTTAGCGATTTTACAGATGCTTTATTATTAGAAAGAAGAATAGAGTTTTTAGGAGAGGGCTTAAGAGCCCCGGATTTAACACGTTTATTGCTAACCATTCCATTAAAAGGAAGTGCACCAGCTAAATCACCAAACGAAACCGGTTACATTTGGCCAATATCTTCAGAGGAGTTATCATTAAACAGGTTAATGACTGATAATTAAATAAAAAGGGGATTGTTGATTTTAGACAGTCCCCTTTTTATTTCTTAAGATTTTTTCTACTTCTTATCCACACTATATTTCCCTGGGCCAATAAAAATCAACCCGAAAAATACAATACCCAATTCAATGGCGTGGCTGGCACCTTGTAAGCCATCTCCTTTGCCAAAATGAACCAGTGCAGCGATAATCATCGTAAAGATTAATAAGATTAGTGCCGGACGGAAAAACAATCCCACAATCAAAAGGAAACCACCAAAGGTTTCGGCAACGGCGGCCATAAAACCCCAAAATATGGGTAAAAAGTTTATGCCAATTACTTTCATACTTCCACCTAAGCCCGTCCAGCCGTCTGGTCCGCCTGCAAGTTTCGGGAAACCATGAATAATGAACATGATCCCTAAACCAATACGGAGAAGTAAAAGGCCTGTATTGCGGTATTTTCCTAAATTGTCTAAAATTGCCATCTTATAAATATTTAAATTGAACGTGATTTGTTTCTATTTTTAAGTTCACCTCAGCGCCTAAAACCATACTGAGGTTATTATCGATATGTCCGGTTGGGAAGTTAAAGCAGACCGGGAAATTGTAATCTTTAACAACATCCCAGATTACTTCATCAGCAGTTTGCCCAAAAGAAATTTTTTCCTCTTCAATTTCATTAAAGGCACCAATAATCAGGCCTTTTAAGTGTTTTAGCTTGCCTGCCCTCTTCAGCATGCGCAACATTCTGTCAATGCCATATTCTTGTTCGCCTACATCTTCCAAAAAGAGGATTTTATCGGTAAAATCCATTTCCGAAACAGAGCCCTGTACCATGGTGAGCAAACTTAAATTGCCACCAATTAAAATTCCGGTTGCCGCTCCTGCCCTGTTTTTAAATAAGCTTTGATAAGAATAAGTCTGTTTATCACCAAATAAAGCTTTTTGTAATGAAAGTAAAGCTTCTGGTGTAGATTCATCAAATGTATAAGGCATTTGTGCATGTATGCATTGGCAATTGCATTGCGCAACAAGATGTGATAGCAAAACCGTGATATCGCTGAAACCCACAAGCCATTTCGGGTTCTTGTTAAACTCCGTAAAGTCAAGCTCGTCAATAATCCGGATGGTACCATATCCTCCGCGGCCCGAAATAATTGCTCTTATTGATGGATCATCTAAAAAACGCTGAATATCTTTAGTTCTTAAAACATCAGTCCCCGCAAATTGATGGTGGCTGGCGTATACACTATCACCAATAACAACCTCCAGGCCCCAGCTTTCTAATTTTGCTACGGCATGGTCTATAGGTTTGGGCAATTTCTTTGCCGGACATACCAGCGCAATCTTATCTCCTTTTTTTAAATACGGGGGCTGTTTAATCATCTTCAAAACACTTATCTTTGCCAAATTAATAAAAATTGTTTTGGATAATAGTAAAATAAAAAGATATACCGTAACTGCAGCGCTTCCGTATACAAACGGACCGGTTCATATTGGGCACCTTGCTGGTGTTTATATCCCTGCAGATATTTATGCCCGTTATTTAAGATCGAATAAACGCGATGTAAAATTCATCTGTGGATCTGATGAAAATGGTGTGCCTATTACTTTAAAGGCCAAAAGAGAAGGGATTACACCCCAGGAAGTGGTAGATAAATACCATAAAATTATTGGCGATTCTTTTAAAGAGTTTGGCGTATCTTTCGATATCTACCACCGTACTTCATCGCTTACGCATCATCAAACGGCTGCAGATTTTTTCGAAACCCTTTACGATAAGGGTGTTTTTACCGAAGAGGTTACTGAGCAATATTACGATCCCACCGCAAAACAATTTTTGGCCGATCGTTACATAACGGGTACCTGCCCTAAATGTGGCAATGAAAATGCTTATGGCGATCAGTGCGAAAACTGCGGTTCTACACTTAATGCAACCGACTTAATCAATCCAAAATCTACCCTATCCGGCGATAAGCCTATCTTAAAGGAAACTAAAAACTGGTTTCTGCCGCTGGATAAGTATGAAGACCGTTTACGGACTTATATCGAAAGCCATAAAGAATGGCGCCCAAATGTTTACGGCCAATGCCAAAGCTGGTTAAATGCAGGTTTGCAGCCAAGGGCAATGACCAGAGATTTAGATTGGGGTGTACGTGTTCCACTTCGTGATGCTGAAGGTAAAGTACTTTATGTGTGGTTTGATGCGCCTATCGGATATATTTCTGCAACCAAAGAGCTTTGCAACTATGCCAAGCTCGATGTGTGGAACCCAAAAGCAGAGGAATATTATATTAGCAATTACGAAAACGATAAATGTGGGTGGGAAGAATACTGGAAAAGCGACGAAACTAAGTTGGTTCACTTTATCGGTAAAGATAATATCGTTTTCCATTGCATTATTTTCCCGGCGATGTTAATGGCGCATGGAGAATATACTTTGGCTGATAATGTGCCTGCAAACGAATTCCTAAACTTAGAAGGACAAAAAATCTCCACTTCTAAAAATTGGGCGGTTTGGTTGAATGAATATTTAAGAGAGTTTGAAGGAAAACAGGATGTATTGCGTTATGTATTAACAGCAACAGCTCCTGAAACTAAAGACAATGATTTTACCTGGAAAGATTTTCAGGCGAGAAATAATAATGAGCTGGTAGCCATACTTGGTAATTTTGTAAACCGGGTAGTGGTGCTTACGCATAAATACTTTGATGGTTCGGTGCCAACCTGTATGGAAATTACGGAAGTAGATCAGGCTGTTATTGATGAATTGGCGGGCTATCCGGCTAAAATTTCTGCATCTATAGAAAACTACCGCTTTAGAGAGGCTTTATCAGAAGTAATGAATGTTGCCCGTTTAGGGAATAAATATCTGGCCGAAACCGAGCCCTGGAAACTGATTAAAACAGACGAAGATCGTGTAAGAACGATCTTGCATCTTGCACTTCAAATAGCCGCTAATATTCAGATCCTCATCGAACCTTTTATGCCTTTTACAGCAGAAAAGTTAATGAAGATGCTTAAAAATGGCGGTCATGATTGGGATGATGCGGGTACGGTGAGCCTGTTAAAACGTGGGCATGATATTGGAGAAGCTGTGCTCTTATTTGATAAAATTGAAGATGTAGAAATCGACTTTCAGATTGAGAAATTGAATCAAAGCAAAGCCAGTAATGCAGCCAATAATGTTGTTGCTGCTCCGGCAAAAGAAAATATCCAGTTTGATGATTTTTCAGCAATGGATATCAGGGTAGCCACTATTGTAGCCGCAGAAAAGGTAGAGAAAACCAAAAAGCTACTAAAGTTAACGGTAAATACGGGCATTGATGAGCGGACAGTGGTTTCTGGTATTGCAGAATATTATAAGCCTGAAGATATTGTGGGTAAACAGGTGAGCATGATTGTTAACCTGGCGCCTAGAGAAATTAAAGGTATTTTATCACAGGGCATGATTTTAATGGCCGAAAATGCAGAGGGCAAACTCACTTTTGTGGCACCTGTAGAAAAATTTCAAGAGGGTAGTATAATCAGGTAGTATTTATCTATCCTAAAAATATCAAGCCATTCGAGATTATTCGAACGGCTTTTTTTATCGTTTATTCCTATGCAATAATCCTAAAGGGCATCTATTGTAATTGATTTTTTTATGTTTTTAAAAGCAATTATCATTTAGATAAATGCTTGTTAAAATGAATTCTCTTGCGACAAAACTTTTGTTATATTTGCGCAATAAAATGGTCCCGTAGTTCAACGGATAGAATAGAAGTTTCCTAAACTTTAGATATGAGTTCGATTCTCGTCGGGACCACTTCCTTGGATTCAAACCAGAACATTGTCGCGCAAATCGTTGATTTTCAAGGCTTTGTTTTGGTTTTTATAACACATTAAGACCCGTTTTTGACCATTCTGAATGGTTAATTTTGGTGAGTCGAAAATTGACGATTTTTTGTAAAACACTGTAAGTCAGCAGATTGATTGAAATATCAAAACCAGAATTATTCCGAAATGTTCGGGTGCTGGATTATTTTGTAAGATATTGATTTACAGCTCGTTCGACTGACGAACATCTTGATGACTCACTGGCTCAAATGTACATTTGTTTAATTTTAAATGTATCATTATGAGTTACAATTTTCATCTTCTATTCTATCTGAAAAGACCAAAAAATTTTATCAAGGGCGAGATGATGCCCATCTATTTACGGATTACCGTGAAAGGAAAACATTCGGAATATTCTGTCGGCAGGGAAATTGTTCCCAGCTTCTGGTCTGCGATTAAAGGAAAAGGCACTGGCCTGCGCGAGGAGATCCGGGAACTTAATGATTATCTGGACACGCTGGCCTCAAAAGTTCGAAGGTTTCATACCACTCTTGTTGAAAAGGAAGATGAGGTGACAGCGGTAATCTTGAGGGATCATCTTACCGGAAAGAATACGTCTAACCATAGCCTGCTGAGAGTTTATCAGAAGCACAATGATAATATGGAAAAACTGATTGGTAAAGGATACAGTTATAGCACGTTTCAAACCTATCAAAGTTCCATCAGACATGTTAAACAATTTCTTCAGCTCAAATATGAGGTTCAGGACATTAACATCAAAAAGGTGGATTTTAAATTTATCACCGATTATGAGCTATTTCTTAGAATAGATCGAGGAAATAATGCAATGTCTGCCCGGAAATATATTGTTCACCTGAAAAAAATCATGCTGTATTGCCTTGGTGCCGGGTGGATCGTTGGGAATCCATTTTTAAATTATCGAAATACTGCGAAAGCTAAGGCAAGAACTTTTCTAAATATGGAAGAGTTGGATAGGATCAAAAACAGGGAATTTCCACTTGAGCGCTTAAACATCGTTCGTGACATTTTTATTTTCAGTTGCTATACAGGCCTTTCTTATATTGATGTGAAGCAGCTTCGCCCGGATCAGATCACAAAAGGTGATGATGGTAATTTATGGATATTCATCAAACGGCAGAAAACGGAAACACCCTGTCACATCCCCTTGTTGGATGAGGCAAAAGTAATTCTTGACAGGTATAAGAATCACAGGATATGCAGATGGAGAAAAGTGGCGTTGCCAGTGCTCACTAATCAACGTATGAATGGTTACCTGAAAGAAATCGCCGATCTTTGTACCATCACTAAAGTACTCACTTATCATCTGGCTCGTCATACTTTCGCGACGACTATTACGCTTTCAAATGGTGTGCCGATTGAGACCGTTTCCCAAATGCTTGGCCACAATAGCTTAAAAACCACCCAGCATTATGCGAAGGTGATTGATACGAAAATCAGTACTGAGATGTCTGCATTACAGGAGAAGCTTTTGGACCGAGATAAGGAAGAAGAAGATACTGGTGATATGAAAGTTATGAAGCTATTTAGATAAATTGGTTTCAATGTAAACGAAAATCGGTTGTAATTTGTCTTGTCAATCTTAATCTAATTGTTTGTTATTTCAATCATTTCTTTTGTTTTTGATTGAAGTAGCAATCAGATTAAGGCAATTTGAAAATAGGGTATTGAGATTTCGCTTGTTGAAGGACAAGTGATTAAATTCTGATCCGATATGAACCGATACGGGCCGATTATGATCCGATTACAATAATGTGTAATAAGATCAGGGTCCAATCCCTTAATGACAAGTTATAGCATGACGATACACCACCAAAATGCTTCTTAGGTATGATCTCTGTTTTTAAAGTAAATGTTGTAAAGACGAATGTCTCTCTGGGCTGACCAGTTTATTTACATGTTTCTTATTTTTCGGCGTTCATCGCCGAAAACTAGCGCTTTGATAAATCAAATTGTTTATATATATTTGAGTTATCGGCGTTCATCGCCGAAAACCTTTAAGATTGTAAATATGCCAATAGATTCCAAAAGACGTAAAAATGTATTCCGCTTGGTGCCGGAAGGGGTACTGGTTAGCAGGAAATGGTTGCTGGATCACGAGTTGTCTAATCATGCAATCGACAATCTACTTAAAAGTAACCAGCTAACAACAGTTAAGAATGGTATATATAAGCGCGAAGGATCAATAGTAGATTGGGGAGATGTAGTGTACTTTTTACAAAGAGCTCAGAAAACAGACCTAACTATTGGTGGAATAACAGCTCTAGAACTTCAAAAGTTATCTCACTACCTTGCTTTATCAAAAAAAAGAACAGTGCATTTATATGGAAAAGAAGCTCTGCCCGGCTGGCTAAACAGAGCAACAGATAGTGCCAATTTTATAAAACACAGCCTAGCTGATTTATTAGGGCAGCCGGTTACCCAGACATTACAGGGGCAACTGTACAATTTTACCAAGACATTAAGCTGGAAGGACAGTAAAGAAGGGTTAAGGCTGTCTACGCCTGAACGAGCCATCTTGGAGGTACTAAACGATGTTCCTGCGAAAATATCCTTTGAACATGCTGATGAATTGATGCAAGGTTTGACAACGCTATCTCCGCGTGCTTTACAGCAATTGTTAGAAATATTCAATAATGTTAAAGTCAGGCGTTTATTTTTCTATTTCGCTGAAAAACAAAACCATCCTTGGTTAGCCAAGTTGAACAAGGCAGGATTAAATTTCGGATCCGGAAATCGTGTGGTGGCCAAAGGTGGGCATCTAAATAAAAAATATCAAATTACGGTACCAGCAAGCTATGAGTAAGAAAGAAGAGTACATCGAACAGGTAAGGTTGTTAATCCGCTTGTTGCCGATCATTGATAAGGAAGATTGTTTTGCATTGAAAGGTGGTACAGCGATTAATCTTTTCTACAGACCATTTCCCCGACTATCGGTTGACATTGATCTCCTTTACCTTCCCATGGATGATCGGGAAACAGCTTGGAAAAACATATTGGTAGCTCTTGATCGAATTACTACGAATATCAAAGCAACGATATCAGGAGTACTGGTACAGAATACCACGCATCAACAGCAAAATTCTTTGCGACTCATTGTCAGCCTTGATGATGTTAAGGTAAAAATAGAGCTTTCTCCGGTAATTAGAGGTACAGTCTTCGCTCCTCAACGGATGGAGGTTCATGAACTGGTTGAAAAGGAATTTGGTTATGCCGAAATTATGGTCGCCTCTCATCCAGATTTATATGCTGGTAAACTTTGTGCCGCTTTGGATCGCCAACATCCTAGAGATCTATTTGATGTCCTGCTATTATATCAAAACGAGGGCCTTACAGACAATCTGCGTAAAACTTTCCTGCTTTTTTTAGTAAGCCATTTTCGGCCGATGTCTGAGCTCCTCAACCCGAATAGGAAGGACATTTCTGAAATCTATGAAAGTGAGTTCGTTCAAATGTCAGACGTAGATATTTCATTAGAGGAATTAGTTGACATCAGAGAACGATTAATAAATGATATTAATTCCAGCCTGACAAAAAAAGAACGAAACTTCCTATTATCTATAAAAAATATGACCCCTGATTTCTCATTATTAGAGCTGGAAGATCCGGATCTGATTGCAAATCTCCCGTCGGTCAAATGGAAGTTGATCAATTTGGCTAAAATGCCCGTTGATAAGCATGCAAAAGCTTATGAAGCTTTAAGACTTGTATTATATCCTGGTACATAGAACTAAAAATTATAGTCAGATTTATAAATCAAATCGGAAGCTAAATGTTATGATAAATATAGAAATACCCCCATTTGCATAGTTTTATCAATTAAAGAAATGAAAATAAAGATAATTAGCGACCTACATCAAGAATTTGGAATCTCAGATTTGGATTTTAGCAATGCTGATCTCATTATCCTGGCTGGAGATACAAACCTGGGGACAAAAGGAATAGAATGGGTAAAGCGAAACATCCCTGATAAACCGGTAATATATTTATTGGGTAATCACGAATATTATAAAGGATCTTACCCGAAGACACTCAACAAAATACTTGAAGCATCCAAAAACTCAAATGTAAATGTCCTTGAAAATAATATGGTTGAGTTTGAGGGCATAAGGTTCCACGGTGCAACTATGTGGACGGATTTTTCCTTATATGGAAATCCTGTGGAGTCTGGCATTATTTGTCAGGCTAGAATGAACGATTATGTGCAGATACGCAGAGATCCAGCTTATTCAAAATTAAGAACAATAGATACCTATCAGATTCACCAGAAATCAAAATCTTGGCTACAAAAAAGTCTCAAAGAATCAAACGGCTTTAAGAATGTGGTAATTACCCATCATGCACCTAGCCTGCAATCTATACCCGAGCTTTATAGAGATGATGTCCTGTCATCTGCCTATGCTTCAAACCTTGAAGATGTGATTTTGGAGCATCAGCCTTTATATTGGATTCATGGCCATATCCATACGCCTACCAGGTATACTATTGGTAACACTGAAATTATTTGTAATCCGCACGGCTATTTGAGTGAGAAATATAATGGCTATGAGAAAGATTTGATCATTGAGATTTAGGAATCAGGTAAAAGTTCGTCTAGAAATTATTGGCGTTGGTCTATTGGTTGTTAGCAATGGTATAATACCAGCTTTTTGCCTGCAACGTTTACGGCGCAACTGCGTCTTAATAACAAACAATAGCAAAAACCTAAAATAATAAACGATATGAAAACTTTAGCAAAAACAATATTCGCAGTAGCATTAACAGCAGTAGTATTTACTTCATCAGCAATGGTAACTTTTGCCGCTGAGCCTGTTAAAACAGAAACAAAAACATCCTCATTATCTACATTCAACAGGATCTGGGTAAGCGGTAATGTAAAAATCGTCTTAACGCAAGGCGACAAACAAAATGTAGCAGGTGCGAGCAACTACGATGCTGCAAAAACTTCGGTAACC